>ENA-ORNF01000207-ORNF01000207.1-human-gut-metagenome-genome-assembly--contig:-NODE-207-length-60905-cov-6.680460_pt1 | contig 60905 bp, 48 predicted proteins | sample MGYA00242110_ERZ509012 | MGnify/ENA primary metagenome ERZ509012 (study PRJEB26280, sample SAMEA2338714) | human gut metagenome | biome: human gut; feature: human-associated habitat; material: faeces... | reverse complement strand
GAGCAGAGGACTGAAAATCCTCGTGTCACTGGTTCGATTCCGGTTCTGGGCATTTGTAATATCTAAAAATAATATATGGGATACTAGCTCAGTCGGTAGAGCACTTGACTTTTAATCAAGTTGTCGGGGGTTCGAATCCCCCGTGTCTCATTCGTGAAAGATCGATATATTACTTATATATTGATCTTTTTTAATTGCTTTAAAGAGAGTAGAACCTATATCAGACTATTGTCGTGATAGTTGTGATATGCTAAAATAATTCGTCGTAAATGCAGAATTCAACGAAAGAGATTCAAATATAATATGGAAAGCAAAATGAAAGAATTACGCTATGCAATCGTACAGTCCATACCGGTCATGCTGGGCTATCTGTTTCTGGGATTTGCCTTTGGATTGATGCTGAATGATGCAGGTTATGGATTTTGGTGGTCCTTTTTTATCAGTCTGTTTGTATATGCCGGAAGTATGCAGTTTGTATTGGTTACGTTGCTGACGGCGGGAGCAAGTTTGTGGTATACCCTGATCATGACACTGTTTGTCAATGGCAGACATATGTTCTACGGACTGACTTTTGTGGAAAAATTTAAGAAAATGGGTGTGACGTATCCTTATATGATGTTTTCTCTTACGGATGAGACGTTTTCACTGTTGTGTGATCTGAAAGTCCCGGAGGGGATGAATGAGGGAAGCGTCAGCTTCTATATTTCGCTGTTGGACCATTGTTATTGGATTGTGGGAAGCTGTGTGGGAGTGCTGGTCGGAAGCGTATTGCCGATTGATACTACGGGAATTGATTTTTCAATGACAGCATTATTTACTGTCATTGTAGTCAATCAGTGGCTGGACACGAAGGAACACCAACCGGCCTTGATCGGAGGTATTGTAGGAATTCTGTGTTTATTTGTGTTGGGAGCGGATACTTTTTTACTGCCTGCACTGACGATCACTGCAGTTATATTATTAGGAGTTAAGAAAAAATGTTACATTCCATCGAAATCATAGCAGTAGCGGCGATAGTTACTTTTATTATACGGGCGATTCCTTTTGTGGCGTTTGGAGGGAAGAGAGAAGTCCCAGTTACAGTGACCTATCTGGGAAAAGTGCTGCCCCCGGCAATCATGGTCATTCTGGTGATCTATTGCATAAAAGGGATCCATTTGCTTTCCGGTAGTCACGGAATCCCGGAATTATTGTCCATCGCTGTGGTGACAGCACTCCATGTCTGGAAGAGAAATACGCTGCTCAGCATCGCAGTGGGGACGATTCTCTATATGATATTAGTGCAAGTAGTATTCTAAAACAGTGTGAAAGGGCTTTTTTTCAGCCTTTTCACACTGTTTTTTTGTGGGATTAGATGCTATAATGAGCGAAGCAGAATATATGAGGGAGAACCGAAGATAAAATGGAAACGGATAAGAAAGAAATCAAAGAGGAAGTTACAGAAAAAGAGACTAACGTAAAGAAAGCAGAAGTAAAAAAGGAAGAAGCAAAAAAGGAAGAAGTAAAAGAAGAAACAAAAAAGGAAGAAGTAAAAGAAGAAACAAAGCAAAGTACAGAAGAAACAGTGCAAAAGAAAAAGAGTAAAAAATGGATTGCTATTGTAGTGGCGATAGTTGCAGTAATTGTTCTGGTTTATGGCGGAGTGGCATTCTATTACCAGTCTCATTTTTTGAATCATACAGTGATCAACAAAAATGAGTGCAGCAATCTGACGGTGGCTGAAGTGGCATCCATCCTGGACCAGCAGTCACAGGCATACAGTCTGCAGATACTGGGAAGAGATGAAAATGGTGCACAGGAAGAAATAGGAACGATCACGGCACCGGAGATCGGCATGGGTCTGGCTGACACGCAGGGGGCGGTACAGGAGCTTTTGAACAGACAGAATGCCTTCCTGTGGATCGAGATGTTATGGAGCACACGGAATCATGATGTGATCCAGGGCGTGACCTATGATGCAGACAAGTTACAAGAGCAGCTGGCACAGATGCCTGCACTGCAGCAGAAAAATATGATTGCTGCACAGGATGCTTATATCAGTGAGTACTCTGAAAATGCCAAAGGTTATGAGATTTTTCCTGAGACCACGGGAACTGAGCTGGATCTGAATCTGGTGGAAGAAGTCGTATCCACAGCGATCATGGCAGAAGAAAGTGCCGTTGATCTGGAAGAGCAGGGCTGCTATAAAACTGCAGAAGTCACAGCAGAGGATGCTGCGCTGGTAAAAGCCTGTGATACCATGAACCAGTGGGTCAGCGCACAGATCACCTATGACTGGAACGGCAATAAGGTTGTCGTAGACGGAGATACGATCCATGAGTGGATCCAGACGGATAACAAGGATCCACAACTGGACGAGGAAGCAATCGGGGAATTCGTAGCAGAGCAGGCCAAAGAATACGATACCTACGGCAAAAAGAGAAAATTCACAACGATTCAGGGAATCGAACTGACATTACCAGGCGGAGCTTATGGATGGAAGACTGACTGTGAGGAAGAGGTCAAGGAACTCACAGCTTCTATAAAAAAAGGAGAAACCACCAGTAAAGAGCCTGTATACAGCAGTAAAGGAGCACAAAAAGGAAGTAATGACATCGGCAGTTCTTATGTGGAGATCGATCTGACGAATCAGCATCTGTATCTGTTCCAGAAGGGAAATGTCGTGTTGGAGACAGATTTTGTATCCGGCAATATGAGCAAGCCCGGCTGTATCACACCTCCCGGTGTCTTCGGAATTACCTATAAGACCAAGAACGCCGTACTGCGGGGAGCAGATTATGTGACACCGGTAAATTACTGGATGCCTTTTAACGGTAACGTTGGAATGCATGATGCTACCTGGAGAAGTGTTTTCGGTGGTGACATCTATCTGACATCGGGATCTCATGGATGCGTGAATCTGCCCCTGGACATGGCAGCAGCTATTTATGAGTATATGTCTACCGGATTCCCGGTAGTATGTTACTACTATTAATGTGTAACTATTCAGAGACAGGTACATTCGCTTTCAGCAAATGCCTGCATGCAGAATAGCAAATGTATGCTGTTCGGAACAGTAACCATGTGAATGAGGGAATATTGAGAAGGAAGGCGGTTCTATGAAACAGCGTTCGGCAAAAAAAGTGCAAAAGTGGAAAGCAAGATTTGAAAGAGAACGAGAGCTTAGACAGGAAATACGGGAGGCAGCCCCGGATATTCTGCATTCCAGAAACTTCAGATCCACCAAAACTCATGTGCAGCATGGAAACATGACTGTAAATGACCATAGTATGAATGTAGCAAAATACAGTCTTGCGCTCAGTGAAAAACTGCACATTCCCTGTGAAAAAAAGGAACTGATCCGTGGAGCATTGCTACATGACTATTTTTTATATGACTGGCATTCACCGGATCATGTCAGCCCTCATAAATTGCATGGTTTTTATCATCCGGGCAGGGCGTTAAAAAATGCACAAAGGGAGTATGAACTGACCCCAAGAGAGCAGGATATTATTAAGAAACATATGTGGCCATTAACGATTTCTGCGGTTCCGATGTGCAGGGAGGCCTGGATCGTTACAATGGCGGATAAGTGGTGTTCTCTCATGGAGACTTTTCATGTGCATAAAGGTCATGGTGCAATGATTGACAAGCTCAGAGAGGCTCGGGAGGAGCAGAAGAAATAACCGGGAAAGGTACCGGAAAACAGGAGAATTAATGAAGTGGGAGAACTATACCGGAGACTGAAAGCATATAGTGAAACCGATTATTATCCCTATCATATGCCGGGACATAAGAGACAGCTTTATGGAGAACTGCCACCGGAAATTATGAAGATTGATATTACGGAGATTGATGGATTTGATAATCTTCATGCACCGGAGGAAATTTTCCGGAAGTTACAGGACAAGGCTGCCCGGCTATACAGTGCGGAGGAAAGCTTCTATCTGGTGAACGGGAGTACCTGCGGCATTCAGGCGGCCATCAGTGCTGCAGTTCCGGAGGGTGGACGGATCCTCATGACCAGAGGGGCACACAAATCTGCCTATCACGCAGCTTATCTGAGAAATTTAACAGTTTCTTATCTGTATCCGCAAATGATGGAGGAGTATGATATTTATGATGCGATAACTCCGGAGCAGATTGCACAGGCATTGGCGGAAGGTCCTCTTCCGGATGCGGTATTTCTGGTGTCACCTACTTATGAAGGCAGGATTGCAGACATAGAGACCATTGCGAAGCTGGTACACAGCAAGGGAATTCCCCTGATCGTGGATGAAGCACATGGTGCCCATCTGGGATTGGCGGAAGGCTTTGCCAAAAACAGCTGCCAGTGTGGTGCGGATCTGGTGATCCACAGTGTCCATAAGACGTTACCCGCACTGACACAGAGTGCATTGCTTCATGTAAACGGTAACCGGATCGATAGAGAGCGTCTGCGCAGATTTTTGCATATTTATCAGTCCAGCAGTCCATCCTATGTATTATTGGCAGGAATTGACAATGCAATGCAGCTGGTAAAAGAACAGGGAGGTTATCTGTTTGCGCAGCTGCAGGTGAATTTTCTGAGGATGTTGACAGAATTGTCAGAATGTAAAAATCTTCGTTTCTTACCCTTGGATGCCGGACAGGATATCGGGAAACTTGTAATATTATCCTCGACAGCAGGTTTGTCAGGACAACAGATTTATGATATTCTATTAAAGAAGTATCATTTGCAGCTGGAAATGGCGGCGGCAGATCATTGTCTGGCAATGTTTACCATAGGGGACAGCGACGAAGCGTATAGAAGGATGACAGACGCCCTGTTGACCATTGATCGGGATATCACCGCAGGAAAATGGCAGGGACAGGGAGCGGCAGACGGCAGAGCAGATAGGGAACCATCTCTTTATCAATTGCAGCCGAAGGCGCAGATGTCTCTGACGGAGGCATGGGATGCCGAAAAAGAAGTAATTTCTTTGAAAGATGCGGCAGGAAGAATTGCAGGTGACTTTGTGAATCTGTATCCCCCCGGAATTCCGATCCTTGTGCCTGGAGAACATATAGAGCAAGTTCATTCCGAACAGCTGACAAAATATCTGCAGGAAGGCCTGAATGTCCAGGGAGTGACCGGAGAGGGCGAATATCGCATTAATGTAGTAAAAAAACAATAAATTGAGCAGCAGAAAGGATTTAGCCTGTATGAGAAAAACAAAAATTATTTGTACCATCGGCCCGGCCAGTGAGAGTGAGGATAAATTAAGAGAATTAATGCTTGCAGGCATGAACGTAGCACGTTTTAACTTTTCCCACGGAAGCCACAAGGAGCAGCTGGTAAAATATAACAGAGTACTGAAAGTGCGTAAGGAACTGGGGTTACCCGTTGCAACACTGTTAGACACCAAAGGTCCGGAAATCCGTCTGCGTGATTTTGAAGGTGGGAAAGTAGAATTGGTATCCGGTCAGCAGTTTACCCTGACAACAGAGGAAATCATGGGAACCGCCGAGCGAGCAACCATTTCCTATAAGAATCTGAAAAACGATATTAAGGTCGGAACAACGATCCTGATCGATGATGGTCTGATCGAGATGACCGTGGAAGAGATCAAGGGAGAAGATATTGTATGTAAAGTTATAAACGGTGGCTTTGTGTCGAACCATAAGGGTGTGAATGTACCGGGAGCTGTTTTGTCCATGCCTTATATCAGTGAGGTAGATCTGGCAGATATCATTTTCGGTGTGGAGCATGGATTTGATTTTATTGCAGCTTCTTTTGTCAGAACCAGGGAAGACATTCAGGAAGTCCGTAAGATCGTAGAGGACAGAGGCAGCAAGATCAAGATTATTGCAAAGATTGAGAACATGCAGGGTATCCAGAACCTGGAAGAGATCATTACGGCAGCAGACGGTATCATGGTAGCCCGTGGTGACATGGGTGTCGAGATTCCTCTGGAGGAAGTGCCTATTTTACAGAAAAAGATGATCAAGATGGCAGTGGCACAGGGTAAGCACGTTATTACCGCAACCCAGATGCTGGAATCCATGATCAAGAATCCCCGCCCTACCAGAGCGGAGGCAACGGATATTGCCAATGCTATTTATGACGGCACCACAGCCATCATGCTGTCCGGTGAGAGTGCAGCAGGTCTGTACCCGGTAGAGGCTGTTAAGACGATGTCCCGCATTGCGGAGAGGGCAGAGCAGGATATTGACTATCGCAGCAGAATGCAAAAAGTCAAGGAAGACAGACAGGAGACACCCGATATTACCACAGCAATCTCCTACGCAACCTGCAGTGTGGCATCCGATCTGAAGGCAGCAGCCATCATTACGGTCACCATGTCCGGATTTACTGCGAATATGATCGCACGTTATAAGCCCGGATGCCAGATCATTGGCTGTACCCTGGACGAGAAGGTATATCGTCAGCTGAATCTCCTGTGGGGTGTGAATCCCGTTATGATCCAGAAAGAGCAGACCACAGATGCCCTGTTTGAGGAAGCCGTATTCAAGGCAAAGCAGGCCGGTCTGGTAAAAACAGGTGACACAGTTGTCATTACAGCAGGCGTACCTCTGGGCGTGGTAGGTAAGACGGATATGATCCATGTGGTGGAAGTAGAATAAAAACGTACTGTGCAGACAGGAAAACAGCCGGTACAGTATCGGGAAAACGAGAATGCAGATATGGGAAAAATCGTATATCTCATGGGGAAAAGCTCCTCAGGGAAAGATACTATTTTTAAAGAACTGATGAAAGAGGGCACGATGGATCTTCGGACCATCGTGCCTTATACGACAAGACCGATCCGGGCAGGGGAAGAGAACGGTGTGGAATATTTTTTCACAGATGAGCCAGGTTTTCAGGCTCTGAAGGAGCAGGGAAAAGTCATAGAGGACAGAGCTTATAATACGGTCTACGGTATCTGGCGGTATTTTACGGTGGATGACGGACAGATCGATCTGGCAGCACAGAATTATCTCATGATCGGAACACTGGAAGCTTACGGGAAAATGACCACATATTTCGGTAAGAATGCGATTCTGCCGGTCTATATTGAACTGGATGATGGCGTGCGTTTACAGCGGGCACTGGACAGAGAACTCAGACAGGAGCAGCCGAAATATGAGGAAATGTGCCGGAGATTTCTGGCGGACAGTGCGGATTTTTCCGAAGAGAAGTTGGCGGCAGCAGGGATCCGTCAGAAATTTGAAAATACAGATCTGACAAAATGTCTGCAAGATATTACAAAGTACTTAAAAGAAGCCGGAATATAGCCGAAATATTGATAATAGAGAAAAAATGCCGGAGGATTTCCGGAGATGAAAGAAAAGAGGTGGGCGTATGGAATTGAGAGTCAATCAGATACAGCAGCCGGCTCCTGTGGAGCAGACGCAGAATACAGCGCCCACAGACGGTAGTTTCAAATTCATGCTGGCAAGCCATGTGGAGGAAGCAGAGCTTCAGGAGCGACTGACGAACCTTATGGCAGAGATCACCACAGAGGGTGAAAAACTGGCCAAACGCCGGGATGTGAAGGACATGCGTCACTACCGTGGACTGGTCAAGGAGTTTCTCAATGAAGTGGTGACCAGATCCCATTCTTTTTCCAGAGAGAACTTTCTGGACCGGAGAGGACGCCATCGTGTGTACGGCATTATCCGGCTGGTGGATGAGAATCTGGATCAGCTGGCCCAGGAACTGATGAAGGATGAAAAAGACAATCTGGCGATTCTGAATAAGATCGGAGAGATCAGGGGATTGTTATTGGATATTTTTACTTGATCCTGCAAAATTTTATTTGCGTAATGGCCAAGAAGGAAGTACGATAGAAGCAGATCATTATCGGTGTACAGAGATAGCATAAGATACGGACAGGGGGAATACAGATGGCAACATTTCATGACATTATCGGTCAGGAACAGATCAAGGAGCATTTACAGAACGCCATTTCGGCGAAAAAGATTTCCCATGCTTATATCATTAATGGCGAAAAATCTTCCGGTAAGGAATTTATTGCCAGAGTATTCGCCATGACATTACAGTGTGAAAAAGGCGGCACGGAGCCCTGTCAGGAATGTCATTCCTGTAAGCAGGCGTTGTCGGACAATCAGCCGGATATTATCTATGTCAGCCATGAGAAGCCGAATACCATCAGTGTAGACGATATTCGTGCGCAGATCAACAACGATATCGCCATCAAGCCTTACAGCAGCCCGTATAAGATCTATATTATGAACGAGGCAGAGAAGATGACGTCCCAGGCGCAGAATGCAATCCTGAAAACACTGGAGGAGCCGCCCGAGTATGCAGTGATCATGCTGTTGACTTCTAACGTGAATTCTCTGCTGCCGACGATCCTCAGCCGTTGTGTGGTACTGAACATGAAGCCGGTAGCCGATGAACTGGTGCGTAATTATCTCATGCATCAGCTGCAGGTGCCGGATTATAAAGCGGAGGTCTGTGTGGCATTTGCCAGAGGTAATATCGGCAAGGCGAAATCCCTGGCGTCCAGTGAGGACTTCGATAATATTAAGAATGAAGCGTTGTCGCTATTGAAATATATTCAGGATATGGATCTGAGTGAGATCACCGCAGCGATCAAAAAGATCACGGAATATAAGTTGCAGATCAATGATTATCTGGATCTCATCGCCATTTGGTACCGGGATGTGCTCCTGTTCAAGGCGACCAGTGATGTGAACCATCTCGTATTCCGGGAGGAGATCAGTTCCATCCGCCGTGTGGCCCAGCGCAGCAGCTATGAAGGAATCGAGGAAGTCATCGAAGCCCTGGATAAGGCAAAGAGGCGCTTGGATGCTAACGTAAATTTTGACCTGACTATGGAACTTTTGATGCTGGAGATCAAAGAGAACGGATAAGACAGAAATTTCCTTATCCCATTCGTTATATATAACAGAAGCAATATGGGAGGAGAAAAAAGATGAGAGAATATTTTGATGAGAAGTGAAGGAAAGTCAGAGGCAGCCAAGGCAGTAGAGAGACTTCTGCGAATTAAAACCTTGACATTTCCGCTATTCCGGTATTATCATATCAAGGTAAAGGCAATGAACGTGCACAGTAAGATTCTATTTTCCTGACAGAGAGGGAAGCCCACCGGCTGAAAAGCTTCCTGAGGTTCAAGCAGAATCGAAATTCCCACGCGAGCCGCATACCGGAAGAGTCAATGGGATTTGGTAGGGTATGACGTTCCTCACTCGTTACGTGAGTTAAGAGTCTTATCGTGAACTTAAATGTAGTTTTCACATAAGGAATTTGGGTGGTACCGCGGATATGAATTCGTCCCAATGGGGTGGATTTGTATGCGCGGTTTTTTTGTATCTATTCGCCAAAAGTAAGCATCGCAGATGCGGTTTTGCGAATGAGGCTCTGAATAGTTACAATAGAGCAAGGCAACATACCCATCCCAGGCACAAGTAAAAATACGTGTGCATCAAAGGCACAGTGTACAACAGACACAGTGTGCATAAGCACAGTGTGCAAAAAGCACACAGAAATGAGGAGAAAGATGGCAGATTTAAACGAATTGAATGAAAAAGTCGAACAGATCAAAGCCGACATCCGGGAACAGCTGGAGAAGATCGAGAACACCAAGGGTGTCTACGAGTACAAAAAGACGATTCTCGACAAGAACGGTATCATCGGCGGACTGATGAAGCAGATGGGTTCCGTGCCCAAGGAAGAGAAGGCTGATTTCGGTAAGAGAGTGAACGAACTGAAGACATGGGCAACCGAGCATTTTGATGAGCTGAACACGAAGTTAAAAGAAAAAGAGATGGAGCTGCGCTACGAGAGTGAGAAGATCGATATCTCCATGCCGGCAAAGAGCCGCAAGACCGGTAACCTACATCCTGTAACCCAGGTGCGTAACCAGTTAATCGACATTTTCGCATCCATGGGCTTCAGCGTATATGAAGGTACCGAGATCGAGACAGATTATTACAACTTTACCGCACTGAATACCCCACAGGATCACCCCGCAAGAGACATGCAGGATACCTTCTACCTGTCTCCGGAATTCCTGCTTAGAACCCAGACCTCTGCAGGTCAGGTTCACGTGATGGAGAGCCAGAAGCCTCCCATCAAGATCTTAAGCCCCGGAAAAGTATTCCGTTCCGACGATGATGCGACCCATTCTCCCATGTTCACCCAGATGGAAGGTCTTGTAGTGGATAAGACCATCACTCTGTGCGATCTGAAGGGTATGCTGGAAGTACTGGTACAGAAGATCTTCGGTGAAGGTACTACCACAAGACTGCGTCCTTCTTACTTCCCGTTCACCGAGCCGTCCGTAGAGGTCGATGTCAGCTGCTTTGCCTGCGGTGGCTGCGGCTGCCGTCTGTGCAAGGGTACCGGCTGGATCGAAGTACTGGGTGCAGGTATTGTAAATAAGAAGGTGTTGGAGAACTGCGGCATTGACTCCGAGGAGTATAGCGGACTGGCATTCGGTATCGGTATTGAACGTCTGGCAATGTTAAAGTACGGTATTAACAATATCAAACTGTTATATCAATCTGATATGCGTGTACTGGATCAGATCAATGATGACTAAGATCACAGGAATATGATTTTAAAACAGTAACGATGCAAGGAACATTACGAGAGGATGTCGTACAAGACGGCATCGAAGGAGGTAAAAGATATGTTAGTACCACTTAGTTGGTTAAAAGAATATGTGGATATAGATGTAGAAGCCAAGGAGTTGGAAGAAAAGCTGTTCTCCTGCGGATTCGAGGTTGAGGAATCCTACGAAGTAGGTAAGGACATCAGTGGTGTGGTAGTCGGACTGGTAGAAGAATGTGAGCCGATCCCCGAGACCCACTTACATGTATGTAAGGTAAATGTAGGCGGTGCAGAGCCCCTGCAGATCTGCTGTGGTGCAGACAATGTACATGCAGGCGGCAAATACCCCGTAGCACTGGAAGGTGCACAGGTGTACGCTACCGCAAAAGATCATGTGACCATCGAAGGCACCATGAAGATCAAAAAAGGTAAGCTGCGCGGCTATGAGTCCTACGGTATGTTGTGTTCCGGTACCGAGCTGGGACTGAACGAGGATCTGTATCCCGGTGCAGGCTACAACGGACTGCTGGTACTGCCGGAGGATGCCGAGATCGGTGCAGATGTAAAGCCTCTGTTACAGTTGGATGACTGGATCTTTGACATTGCCATTACCGCTAACAGACCGGACTGCGAGAGCATCTTCGGTATTGCCAGAGAAGTAGCGGCGATCCTGAACAAACCCGTGAAGACCCCGGCACTGGATTACACCGAGAGCGGCGTTACCAAGGACGGGTTCACCGTAACTGTGGATGCTCCGGATCTGTGTCCCAGATATATCGCACATTATGTAACTGATGTAAAGATCGGGGAATCCCCCGCATGGATGAAGAGACGTCTGGCACTGGTAGGTATCGGATCTATTTCCAACGTGGTAGATATCACGAACTATATCTTAAAAGAGCTGGGTCAGCCTATGCACGCATTTGACTCTTCTTACATTGAAGGCAATGCCATTCATGTAAGACGTGCCCATGATAAAGAAAAGATCATGACCCTGGATGAAAAAGAGTTTGAATTAAATGAAAACAACCTCGTCATCTGCGATGGCGTAAAGCCCGTAGCACTGGCAGGTATCATGGGCGGTTTAAATTCCGAGATCCGAGATACCACAGAGGCTGTTATCTTCGAGTCCGCAAAATTTGCTAGAGACAATATCCGCAAGAGCTCCAGAGCACTGGGACAGTCTTCCGACTCTTCCCAGAGATATGCCAAGGGAGTAGATGAGTATGCTACCGTTATGGCCAGCAAGAGAGCACTGCATCTGATCGAGGAGCTGGGTTGTGGTAAAGTATCCTCTACCCACGTAGAGGCAAACACCGGCAACTCCATCGAGCCTACCGAGATGAAAGCAAGCATCAGGAAAGTGAACGGCGTACTGGGTATCGAAGTACCTACCGCTGACATCGAGAGAATCTTAACCTCCCTGAATTTCCAGCCTGTGATCAATGGTGATGAACTGACCATTCAGGTACCCGCATATCGTGAAGATATGGAATCCTATCCCGATATTGCAGAGGAAGTGATCCGTATGTACGGTTACGACCACGTAACACCGACCTTTCTCGCGGCAGCAGCTGTAACCAGCGGCGGTATGAATACAAAGCAGAAGACCGAGCTTAAGATCAAGAGAGCACTGTGTGCACAGGGCGCATTTGAGGGCGTACATTACTCCTTCTTCTCTCCTTCCGATCTGAATCTGTTAGGTCTGCCTGAGGATGCACCGGAGAGACATGCGATCCGTCTGATCAACCCGATCAACGAGGATCTGTCCCTGATGCGTACCACTTTGGCGCCCCAGATGATCCATGCCATCGCCCGTAACCAGAAGAACGGTTGTCTGGAAGGCAGAGTATATGAGATCGGTAATAAATTCATCCCTAAGGATCTGCCTCTGACCGAGTATCCCGATGAGAGAGAGACCATCTGCATCGGTATCTGGGGTAAGGAAGAGAATTTCTTCACCCTGAAAGGTCTGGTAGACACGGTAGCAGAGACGTTGTTCATTGATTTCGAATATGTAGAGGACAAGAAGACCTTCCTGCATCCTTATCGTACTGCAAAGATTCTGTACAACGGCGAAGAGATCGGCTACCTGGGTCAGCTGACCTACGAGATCCAGAAGGAAGAAGATATGCGTGAATCCGCATACATCGCAGAGATCGATCTGAAAGCCCTGCGTCCCGTATACGGCAAGGTTCCTACCTTCGCACCGATCTCCAGGTTCGCCAAGGAGACCAGAGACCTGGCACTGGTAATGAGCAAGTCCGTTACCTGTGGCGAGGTAGAGAAGGCCATCGCGGAAGCCAGCAGCTTCGTGGAGTCCGTAGAACTCTTCGATGTCTATGAGGGATTACAGGTGGGACCCGAGAAGAAGTCCATGGCCTTCACCGTAACCTTTGCCCCGAAGGAGGAAGAATTCACTACAGAGGCAGTGGACGGCTATGTGAAGAAGATCCTGAAGAACCTGGGCAACAAGCTGGATGTGGAACTCAGATCCTGATAATGATTCAGAGCTATAAAATATTTTCTAAAAAACTCTCCGAAAGGGAATTTTTTTGTTGCCTCCATTTGTTAAAAAAGTATACAGATAAACAAAGCACCCCAAAGGAGGAAATGAATTATTGCAAGAAAAGATATCTTAACGAAAAACCATTTAAAAATCATTATTGTAGTTGACCGCTCCGGTTCCATGACCGGCACCCCCCCATTACGCAGGTAAATGCAGCTATGGGACCCCTCAAAAAGAAACTCAGCAAGACCGCCGAGGAGAACAATGTAGAGCTGAAAATCAAAGTCATCGTGTTCAGTGATACTGCCCAGTGTATTGTTGGCACAGAAGATACCTTTGAAAGTATTGAGAATTTCAACTAGCAGGATATCACGGCAGAAGGTGGAACGAGCACACCCAGGGCACTGAAGCTGGTGAATGATGCTTTGTTCCGGCATATAGGAACGAAATTGAGAAACTGAAGACAAAACTTTCAGGTGGTACCGGAAGAGAGAAAGTCGTGCGTATCGGTATCGGAGTCGGAGATTATGACAAATCCCAGACCGCTGAGTTTGCAACTGTCGGACGAATCAACGATAAGGACGCTCCCTTGGTTTTTCGTGTGGACCACGCAGAGGACCTTGCCGAGGTAATTAACTGGGTGGCAGATTCCTCAATCTACCCGAGTGTCCATCCCGGACAGGATGAGGTATTTGACATGGGTGAAATCGATGAAGAATGGCTCACCGAGGAGGATATAGAAGAAACATAGGAAATAGAAATGATATGCCGTTTAGATCCGAATATTGTAACCTATTATGCATCGAAGCAGGGCCGAGCGCATATCGCAAACAATATCGTCTGCCAGGATTATTCCCTGGCAGATAATATTGAAAATGACTGTCAGGTCGTATGTCGGGCAGACGGCCATGGAGGTAAGGAATACATCTACTTTGATGTGATTGGGTACGAGAACACGATAGATTATGAGTGTCAAAAACGATTTGAGGGACTAAGAGGTTTCGGAGAGGGGCTGCTCTCTTATGACTTTGCCACATATAAGGACGGAGCTTTATCTGCCCTAATTGAATGCCAAGGACAACAGCATTATATGCCCGTTGAAATGTTTGGCGGTCAGGAGCAGTTTGAAAAGCAGAAACAGCACGATCAGATGAAAAAATCAACGCAGAGGGATTAGGAGCTCCGCTCATAGAGATACCCTATACAGCGGATACTTACGATGACGTAAAAGGTATCCTTGAGAATACAGGCATAAATCAAGCTTTTTTGCGGGCGTCGGAGCACATATTCGAGAACTTTATTATCGTGGTGCTGGTGATGATGCTGATTTTCAGCATGGCAGCAGAAGCGATTTTCCTGGTGAGAAGTGTGGGCAGAACAGCCATTGTACTTAGCACTGTATTTTATTACATGTTTTTCCAGACACAGGAATACCAGTCCAGTTTGCAGGAGGGAATCCGCATTCAGCGTGGTCTGGAGAAGACTGCCAGAACGGATGCACTGAATCAGGCGGACATTGCAGCATACGAAGCCAAGAGAACAGGCAGAAATCGTTACATTATCAAACAGTTTTAGAATTGTGTTTCTATAGTTACAAAACAGTATTAGGAGTAGGATGAAATGACACAGCAATGTGCGTCGGAGAAATATCAGGTACGCAAGTTAACATGGGAGGAGGTAGAGACAATTTACCGAACCCACATGCAGAAGGACTTCCCTCGGGGAGAAATTAAGCCTTTTACCCTGCTGCAAACGTTGCAGGAGCTGGGTAATAACAAGTCCTTTGGATTATATGAAGGCCAGAATAACCTTCTGGCGTACGCTATTTTTGAGAGCCCCAGTCAGGGAACTGCATGGCTATTGGATTACCTGGCTGTCTGTGAAGGTGGCAGGGGACTGGGGCTTGGCAGTATTTTCCTGCAGGAATTACCAGAATTGCTGCAGGCAGAAGAAGAGACATGCCCTGTTGCTATCATGGGAGAAATTGAGCGCATCGATCAGGCACAGAATGCAGAAGAACTTCAGACCCGTACCCGCAGAAAACAGTTTTATCTGAAGAATGGCTTCTGCGAGACCGGTATTTTCACGAAGGCAGACGGTGGAATTGATTACGAGATTATCTGTTTCTCTATTAGAAAGGAACTGCGTGACGGGGAAGCTGCCTGCGCCATGCGAAATATCTATGAGACCTTCTTCGCAGAAGGGGAATATGCGGTTTACGAGAACTGAAGCGGTATCCGCAGACACGAATAAATAAGTGAATATGTTAATTAAAGGTTGCGTATTTGGACATACGAGTTGTGCCTGAATACGCAATTTTTTTACGTTTGCATGTCAGTTGTGCGTCGGAACGTGTCAGTTGTGCAGAAACGCACAATTTCTACTGACAACGTGTTAGAGTAATTTCATCAGAACAGTAAGCGGCAAAACACCGGTGATATTCTGGTAAAGATGATTCGAAGAATTTATTCGATGAACAAGGAGGAAAAAATGATTAAGAAAAAGCTAGACAAAGTTATGGCACTGATGCTGTCCGGCACACTTGCTCTTAGTCTTGCGGCATGCGGAAGTCAGCCGGCAGAGACGACAGAAAGCACAGAGACCACAAGCACAACAGAGAGTGTAGCAGGAACACAGGAAGCATCTGCGGAACCCCCTGTCCTGTTTGAATCTGCTTATGAAAGTAAGGCAGAAGCATTACAGGCGGGCTTAGACCTGAACGTAGCAATCGCAGAAGAGGGGATGATTCTGTTAAAGAATGAAGCAGATGCCCTACCCCTTGCTAAGGAATCTAAGGTTACACTGCTTGGCTATGCGGCAATTGCTCCTAATGCTGGTGCCAGCAAGAACGGCGGTGATGCATCTGCCGGTTCTGCAATTGCGCAGGCAAATGTCATTTCCGGAATGGAAGATGCAGGACTCCAGTTAAACCATACAGTACTTAATCTTTATACACAGTGGACTGCTGAAGAAGTAGAGGGCGCAGTTGTAGAAGAGGGCAAAGAGGCTCCCAAGAAAACCTCCGATGTCCTGGTAGCAGAGGATTTTGCAGAAGCTTCCCAGACTGAGGAATGGAAGGCTTCCCTGGAAGAATACAGTGATGCAGCATTCGTAGTAATCTCCGGTGGTACCGGCGAGGGAAGAGTACATTCTCTGCAGCTGGATGCAGTGCAGTATGATCTGATTGATTATGCTACTGAGAACTTTGACAAGGTAATTGTTCTGGTAAACAGCTGTACTCCCATTGAAATCGCTGAGATTCAGAGAAATGAGGCAATAGATGCAGTTCTGAATATCGGTGAGCCGGGTGACAACGGTTTTGAGGCACTGGGCAGAGTCATCACCGGTGAAGTTAATCCCTCCGGTAAAACCGTTGATACCTGGGCTGTAGACTTTACCGAGAATCCTTCTTACACCATTTTCAACACCACAGTCAGTGCAACTGCACAGGGCGTTGACGGCAATGGTACTGAGACTGGTTATACACAGTATAGTGTAAACGGTGAGCTGGTAAATACCTGGTCTGTAGGTTACGAAGAAGGTATTTATGTAGGCTACAGATATTACGAGACCAGAAGCTTTGAAGAGAACAAAACAGGTGCTGAGGATGCATGGTGGAATGAAAATGTAAACTATCCCTTCGGTTATGGTCTGTCCTATACGGACTTTACTTGGGAAGTTGCTCCTGCTACTGCAGCAGATTCTACCATTACCAAGGCAGATACCCTGACCTTCGATGTAACAGTAACCAATACCGGTGATATCGCTGGTAAGGAAGTAGTTCAGTTATACTATACTGCTCCTTATGGCACAGAAGAGACCGGTAATGAGACTGTCATTGAAAAATCATATGTTGTTCTGGGCGACTATGCGAAAACACAGGTACTTGAGCCGGGCGCAAGTGAGACCTTACAGGTTTCCATCGACGTTTCCGACATGGCTTCCTATGATGAAGTGACAGACAGAACCTACGTATTAGATGCAGGTACCTACAATGTCAAGATTGCTGGTAATGCACATTACGGCATGGGTGTCAACGATGTTGATTTCAATTACACCGTTGCAGACAAGGAGCTGTGTAATGAAGCAGTTACCGGTGCTGAAGTTACCAATGCACTTGATGATGTAACAGGAGGTTTTGCAAGCGAAGGATACACTGCTTTATCCAGAAGTGATTTTGAAGGAACCATGCCTGATGGTTTCGAAGCAGTAAAAGAAATCTCTGAAGAAGAGTATGCAACCTGGAATTATGACAATGATGCGTTCAACGCATATTATGATGCAACAGAAATTGGTACTCCTGTCTATGAGACAGATGCAGCAAACCGTACTTCCGAGCAGTATGCCACTGTTTTATCGGATCTAATCGGTGCAGAAGCAGACGATTCCAGATATCAGGAACTGGTAGAACAGCTGACCTTAGAGGAAATGGTAAACCTGGTAAATGTAGGTGGATTTAACTCTATTGGTATCCCTTACATTGGCAAGCCTTATTCCCGTGATACAGATGGACCTAAGGGTTGGACTGGTAACTACACCGATACCAACGATAGATTTAACTATTTCAGTTCTGAGCCTATGGTAGCAGCAACCTTCAATGATGATCTGCTGTTCCAGTTAGGTGAAGTAATCGGTGAGCAGGGTCTGTGGGGTAACAGCACCGTAGAGAATGGTATTGTATACAGCTACACCGGATGGTATGCACCCGGTATGAACATTCATCGCTCTCCTTTTGACAGCCGTGTAACAGAGTACTACTCTGAGGATCCTTACCTGACCGGTAGCCTGGCAACCAATGCATCTAAGGGAGCAAGCTCCAAGGGCTGTTACATTACACTGAAGCACTTCGCATTCCACAACGATGGTGGTGGAGCTTCTACCTATCGTTTTGGTCCGATTTCATCCGGTACCGGAATGGATGGTCTGTCTGCCTGGATGACCGAGCAGACCGCACGTGAAGTATATCTGAAGGGTTACCAGCAGGCAGTAGAAGAAGGCAACGCAACCTTCGCAATGGGGTCCTTCACCAGAATCGGTAAGACCTGGTGCTCCGGAAGCTATGGCGTAATCAACCAGATTACCCGTGGTGAGTGGGGATTTGACGGTGCTGTAGTAACAGATATCGTAATATACAATGCTTGTAACGCTTATCAGCTGATCAAGGCAGGCGCAAACATGATGCTAGATGCCAGGGTTTATGGCTTAGAGGGTGGTATTTATCTGGACGCTGAGGAAATCCTCGCTATGGAAGAGACCGATAAGAACATCACAATCCACTGCCTGCAGGAAGCTTCTAAGCAGATCCTGTACATGGTAGCAAACAGCAATGCAATGCAGCTGCCTAAGGGAACCAGAATCCTTTACACTGATACAGTTGAGGTGGATGGTGAGGATGTAACAATTACCCTTACCGATGCTAAGGTGGGTGAGGCATATACCTCTGAGGAGGCACTCAATACCGCAATATTGAACACTTACTATCCTTACGCAGCAATCACTTACACCGTAGAAGGTCTGCCTGAGGGAATGAGCTTTGATGCCGCAACAGGACTTCTTAGCGGAACACCTTCCAAGGCAGGCAATTACACTGTGAAGCTGACAGCAGAAGCAACCGGCTACGAGCCTGCTTCCATCGAACTGCCTCTGGTAGTTGCTGAATAAGCACATTGTTCCCGAAGCTATGAAATTGTAATAAAAAGTAATAAAATAAGACCAAATAAATAATCAATTCTAACGGACAGATGCAGTTGCGGCATGGGGCTGCAATTGCATCTGTTTGACTGAAACAGGAGGATAAAAAGAATATGAAAAAAAGAGTATTAGCTACATTACTGATGACCGCAACCATGGTATTCTTGACTGCATGCGGCGGCGCTGAGGGCAGCGCAGATACTGCCAGCAAAGCAGCTACAGAGGCAGCCTCTGAAGAAGCAGCAACCGGAACCGAGTATATTTTTGAAGCAGAATATACTGTACTGGAAGGCTTAGAGGGACTGGGCGTATCCGGATCTCCTACCGGTATCGGCCTTGCGAAAGAGAATGCAAATGCAAGTAACGGATTTTATGTAGGTGAGCTGGGAACCAAGAGCCCCATTACCTTTGTAATCACCTCTGACGTAGATACCACTGCTACTCTGAAGGCAGTACTTGGCTCCAATACCTTAGGAAACTGCACCTGGAATCCCCAGAGCTTTACCGTGACTGTAAATGGTGAGGCACTGAACTATGATGAGTTCACCACTGACAACGGAACAGATGCAAGCAACCAGGAGAACTTCAAGACCAAGAAGCTTGGTGAGATTTCCCTGAAAGCAGGCGAGAACACTCTGGTATTTTCTGCAGGCGAGAACACCTATCGTGGCAATCTGCCCAGTGCACCTTCTATCGACTGCATTAAGATCACAACAGACGCAGCACTTTCCATGGAAGAAGTTGTAGAGAACATCGAGTAATCAGGGAATTATGATGATACTGCGGCTTGGAAAACCAAGCCGCAGAAGAAATGGAGAGGAATATGGGCTTTATCTGGAGTCATAAAAAAACAAGAATCTGGTTTCTGGTGACAGCCATCGTATTGATTCTGGAAATCGCAATCACAGGAGTATTGGTGAGTGTTCCCATTGTTAAGAACTCACTGAGCCTTGTATTCGGCGGTGAGCGGGCAAACATCGTAGAAGATAACCGTGATGAATGGTATGACAGACAGTATACCAGTAAGGAAGAAGTATTAAATGCAGCCAATGATTTTGTAGTCGAGGTAGCGAAGGAAGGTATGGTACTTCTCAAAAATGAGAATGACGTACTGCCTCTGGCCGGTGAAGGTGCACATGTCAGTGTGTTCGGCAAGAACTCCGTGAATATTGTTTATTCCGGTTCCGGTTCTGCCAGCGGAACAAGTGCTGCTTCACAGAAAACATTGTATGAGAGTCTGGATGCAGCAGGAATCTCTTATAATGAGACCTTAAAGAGCTTTTATGAGGATAACGGTAAATCCGGAAGCGGAAGACCGGCAAATCCTGCAATGACTTCCGGACAGAGACTGTCCGGCTTTGGTACCGGCGAGACACCGATGGATTCTTATACTTCCGAAGTGACGGGAAGTTACGCAGATTATAAGGATGCAGCAATTGTGGTACTGTCCAGAATTGGTGGAGAGGGCTTCGATTTACCCAGAACCATGGCTGACAGCTTTGGCGGTGAGGCAGTAGCAGGTGCTTCCTCTGCAGACAGCCATTATCTGGAGTTGGATGCTAATGAAAAGGCACTTTTGGAGCATGTTAAAGAGAATTTTGACAACGTAATTGTTGTTTTAAATGTAGGTACTACCATGGAAATCCCTGAGATTCAAGCAGATGAGGGTGTGGACTCCATTCTGTGGATGGGTTTCCCGGGATCTACCGGTATCATGGCTCTGGGACAGATTCTCACAGGTTTGGATGCTGAGGGTAACCAGATCAGCCCCTCCGGACATACGGTAGATACCTGGGCAGCAGATTTTACCAAGGATCCTACCTGGTACAATACCGGCGTGTATGGCAGTGAGTTTGGCAATCGTTATCTTTATAACGGCGAAAAGACTGATTATGCTTTCGTTAATTATGAAGAAGGCATTTATGTAGGATATCGTTATTATGAGACCCGTGGATATGAAGAGCAGCGCGCGAATCCACAGTCTGCCTGGTATGAGGAAAATGTAGTATATCCTTTTGGATATGGTCTTTCTTACACAACCTTTGACTGGGAGGTTGCTTTTGCGACTGCAGACGGAAGCGAGATTACAGAGTCTGATACACTGGAAGTATCTGTAACGGTGAAAAATACCGGTGATTATGCCGGCAAAGAGGTTGTAGAGTTATATTACAGCGCACCTTACGATTATGAAGGTGCTGCCATCGAGAAATCCCATGTGGTTCTGGGCGATTTCGCTAAGACAGGACTGTTGTCACCGGGAGAGGAAGAGACCCTTACCCTTACTCTGGATGCAGATATGATGAAATCTTATGACTATGCGGATGCCAATGAAAATGGCTTCAGCGGTTATGAACTGGAAGCCGGAGAGTATTCTATTCTTGTAGGAAGCGATGCACATACCGTCAAGGCAAGTGCTGCGTATACCCTGAAAGAGGATGTACAGCTGACCACAGCAACCAATGCTGATGGTGAAGAAGTGACCGTAGAGAATGCTTTCGATGACGCAAGTGCAGGTATTTATGGTACAAACACCTACGCATCTTATATTAGCCGTAAGGATTTTGCAGGCACGGTTCCCACTGCTTATCTGGAGGACAGTGAGAGAACACTGACTGATGAATTAAAGGAAGCGCTGGACGCATCCATTAAACGTAAGTATACAGAACCGGATGCAGGTAAGCCCTGGGAAGTAACAGGCGATGTGCCTTCCACCACTCCCGTAAACAGTGGATTGTCCTTAAGCGACATGTTGTATGATGAAGCCGGCAATTATGTTGGTGAGGTTTCCTTTGATGACCCTCGTTGGGAGACACTCCTGAACGAAATCACTTTAGATGAAATGAAGAACCTGGTTGGCTTCGGTGCATTCCGTACCAATGAAATAAAAGGTGTTGATGGTGTGGTAGCCAAACCGCTTACCACAGATGCTGATGGTCCCAGCGGCTTTACCAGTTTCTTATCAGAGTCCGTGATCTATGGTACCTGTTCTTATCAGGCAGAATGTGTTATGGGTTCCACCTGGAATGTAGCACTGGCTGAGCAGATGGGTGAACTGGTAGGTGAGGAAGGACTTGCCGGTAATGAAAAGGGTGATGGCTTGCCTTATTCCGGTTGGTATTCACCGGCTGTAAATATTCACCGTTCACCGTTCGCAGGAAGAAACTGGGAGTATTTCAGTGAAGATGGTCTGCTGTCCGGTAAATTTGCTGCAAGCGTAATCCGGGGTGCAGATAAAAAGGGTGTGTACTGTTATGTAAAGCATTTTGCAATCAACGATCAGGAAACTGACCGTGAATATAACGGTATTCTGGTATGGGCGAATGAGCAGTCCATGCGTGAGCTTTACCTGCTTCCTTTTGAACTGGCAGTAAAGGAAGGCGGAGCTACCGGCATGATGACCTCCTTCAACCGTATCGGTATGCAGTGGGCAGGCGGAAGCTACGTACTGCTGACGAAAGTGCTGCGCAATGAATGGGGCTTCCATGGTTCCGTAATCACCGATTACAGCTTAAATACCTATACGCATGTAGACGAGATGATTCGTGCAGGCGGAGATCTGTTCCTGACACAGGATGCCAAGACTTTTAATATGAAAGATGATGCAACACAGATTACACTGCTCAGACAGGCAACAAAAAATGTTCTCTACTCTGTTGTCAACAGCAATGCCATGAGTGTTGAAACAGATGGCTATCTGATGCCCGTATGGATGATGGTCATGATCGTAGTGGATGTTGTCATTGTTCTGCTGCTGGCTCTTTGGGGAACGCTTGCGATTCGCTCTGTCAAAAGAAGCGAAAAGGCAGCAGGCGCTAAGGAAGAGGAGTGACAAATGAAGACAATCAAAGATTGGATCAACGATCATCCGAATATTTGGGAATTTATTTTGTTTAATCTACTTTCCAATTGTGCGACTATTACGAATTTTATTGTGATGTGGATCTGCACAGGATTTGTATTTGCAGCTTTTAAGATGACACCATTTTCCTTTTTCATTTTCAACTACACAAATGTGGAAAGTGACCTAGGATTGTGTGGATTCTTAAGTTTTCTGGTAGCAACAGCAGCAGCACAGACGGTGAACTTCTTTGTACAGAAGAACTGGGTATTCAAGTCCAATGCGAATTTTGCTAAGGCTGTACCGCAGTTTATTGTACTGGCAGTTGTTCTGGTCATTATATCAGCAGCGTTGCCTGCGTATAGCCAGTCTCTGTTTGTGAGCTGGGGTGTATCCACAGTGCTGGCACCGACGTTAGCCAATATCGTGAATATTCTGGCACAGGTTGTCATCAGTTATCCGACCATGAAATTTGTGATTATGAAGAAAGTGCCTGAACGGGCAGTATAACTTAATGCCGCTGCGGCGGCAGAACGGAGAGAAAATGATTAAACATGCAGATATTCTTGCAAAAATGACGATAGAGGAAAAGGCTGTGATGCTAAGTGGTGCCTCAGAATGGGAATCAAGAGCAATCGATCGCCTTTCTATTCCGTCCGTTTTCTTTTCAGACGGACCGCACGGCGTCAGGAAGCAGGAGGGAGCAGGAGATCATCTGGGATTGAATGCTTCTGTTCCCGCCACCTGTTTTCCTACGGCAGCTACCATTGCAAACAGCTGGAACCCTGTGCTTGGGGAGAAGATTGGACAGGCATTGGGAGAAGAGGCTGTAGCACTCGGAGTTGACGTGCTTTTAGGACCGGGACTGAATATGAAGAGAAGTCCATTGTGCGGAAGAAATTTTGAGTATTTTGCAGAAGACCCCTATTTGGCCGGTAAAATGGCAGCTTCTTATATCAGAGGAATCCAGAGTCAGGGCGTTTATGCCTGCCCGAAACATTTTGCGGTTAACAGCCAGGAACAGCGTAGAATGGCTATGAATTCAGTTCTGGATGAACGTACCCTGCGAGAGATTTATCTTACCGGATTTGAAATTGCGGTGAAGGAAGCAGGTGCCAAGAGCATTATGTCTGCCTACAATGAAGTCAATGGCACCTACGCCAATGAAAATCGACATCTCATGCAGGATATCCTGCGAGAGGAATGGGGATTTGATGGTATCGTAGTAACTGACTGGGGCGGCAGCAATGATCATGCGAAGGGAGTAGCATGCCGTTCAAATGTAGAAATGCCGGCACCTGGTCTGGATTCTGCCAGACAGCTGTTGGATGCTATAGACAGTGGCAGCCTTTCAATGGAAGAACTGGATGTGTGTGTGGATGATCTTCTGGATGCAGTTCTTACACTTTCTGAAAACAGAAAGACACACAAGACTACCTTTGACAAGGAAGCACATCATGCACTGGCAAAAGAAGCTGCGGAAGAGAGTATTGTGCTTTTGAAAAATGAGGATAGGCTGCTTCCGCTACCTAAGGAATGCAAAGTAGCGCTTATTGGTGATTTTGCTTTCGTTCCACGCTATCAGGGAACAGGATCTTCCATGGTGAACGCAACACAGGTAGAGACCATGGAACAGATGATTGGCGATTACTCTGTTATGCTTGTGGGTGCAGTTTCAGGCTATTGCCGCTCAGGCGAAGTGGATGAGGCTAAGAAAAAGGCAGCTCTGGAACTGGCAGTTCGTGCAGATGTGGTGCTGTTTTGTTTTGGACTGGATGAACTGAGTGAATCAGAGGGTTTAGACAGAACACATATGCGTATACCTGAGAACCAGATTGATCTTCTGAAGACATTGGCGCAGGTTAATCCCAATATTGTTGGCATACTCAGTGCAGGTTCTGCGGTGGAAATGCCATGGGAGAAATACTGTAAATCAATTCTTCACGGGTATCTGGGTGGACAGGCAGGAGCAGGGGCTATGTTGAATGTTTTGACAGGATGTGTGAATCCCTCCGGTCATTTAAATGAAACATACCCGCTGCACTATGAGGATACACCTGCTTACCATCATTTTCCTGCCGGGGAACGCAATGCACAATACCGGGAAGGCATCTATATTGGTTATCGCTATTATGATACTGCTAAGGTACCGGTACAGTATCCATTTGGCTATGGGTTATCTTATACCACCTTTGAATATTCCAGTCCTACCGTGGATGACCAGGGAATTCGTTTTACCATTACCAATACCGGAGAACGGGATGGAGCGGAAGTAGCACAGTTATATGTACAGGCACCTAAGGGACACATTTTTCGCCCGGAGAAGGAACTGAAGGGATTTGCAAAGGTATTCTTACATGCCGGAGAGAGCAAGACGGTATTGATTTCATTTGATGATAAGACCTTCCGTTATTGGAATGTGTTGACGGACAAGTGGGAAATTGAAGGCGGAGAGTATATCATGTGTGTAGGCTCTCATGTGGCAGACATCCGATTAACTGAAAGGTTGACTGTTGCAGGTACTACGGGGCAGTTCCCCTATGAAGCAGATCAAATGCCATCTTATTTTACAGGTAGGGTACAGGAGGTATCCGACAAGGAATTTGAAACATTGTTGGGACATGAGATCCCTGATGGAAAATGGTCGGGACAGCTTGGGATTAATGATGCTATTTGCCAGCTGTATTATGCAAAGAGTGGGCTGGCCAGATTAATATGCCGTATCCTTGTCCATATGAAAAAGGAAAGTGAGCGCAAAGGAAAGCCAAATCTAAACGTTCTCTTTATTTATAACATGCCATTCCGTGGAATTGCAAAAATGACAGAGGGCATGGTCAGCATGGAAATGGCAGAGGGAATGGTGAAGGTAGTAAATGGACATTTCTGTAAAGGAATGGGATTGATTATTGGTGGATTTTTCCGCAATAGAAGACTGAATAAGGAATATGAGCGGATGTTGTCTGAAACAGACACAGATAATCAGTTCTAAAAAAGGAAACCGACAATTGCATGTAAAATGCACATTGTCGGTTATCTTTTTACAAATCATCAGGGAGAGTTTAACGGGAATAGAATCTGCAAAGTAAACCAGTTGTTTTTGGATTGAAGAGTCATGGTACCGCCGTATTTGTCCACGGAATTGCGGATGCTCTTTAGACCGTAGCCATGTGAACTCCGGTCTTTCTTGGTGGTGGAGGGAAGCTGCCCAGGCTTCAGTGAAACAGAATTTTCGGAATAGTTTTCACACTGCACCATCAGAAGACGGTTTTGCTGATACATTTTTAATGTAATCAGCCGCTTTTCGGGATCTTCAAATTGAGAGATGCATTCAATGGCATTGTCCAGCATATTCCCGAAAATGGAGCATATGTCCTTTACGTACATAAAGGAAAGGAGTTTTCCATCTGCCATGCAAGTGAAACGTATGTTATTCTGCAGGCAATAGGTGCTTTTGGTTGTGAGGATTACATCAAGTACACTATTACCCGTATTGGACAATGCTTCCTGGGTATGAATGGCTTCCTCCATTTCAAGAAGATATTGTTCCTTTTTTTCAGGATTCTGCTCAGCACGAATGGCAATCAGATAGTGCTTCAGGTCGTGGAATTCCCGACGCAGCAGTTCTATGTTATCGATGGACAGACGGTACTGGTCGTATTGGTGCTGCAAAATCGTGTTCATTGCCTGGTTTTCACTGCGCATGCGCAGTTCCTCCCGCTTATCCTGCAGAGCATAGAGCATCACAAGACCACCAAAGTCTACCAGAGTGCGCACATAGAGAATAGAGCTTGTGGCACTGGAAAAGGGTGTTCCGGGCATAGCAAAACTGATATTGCTGATGGCAAAGGAACCCAAGGCAATCATGAGCGTTCCTGTCAGCTCCTTGCTGTTGACGTTCAGTCGTTCATCGCTGGGAAACTGCTCTTTTTCCAGACGATAATCTATTATCCCAATCATTCCGTAGAACAGCAGCATGGTACCGAAGGAAAGCGGGAAATTTTCTTTGTAGAAATGGTCTACATACCAGACGTAGAGCTGCCAGTGCAAAGAAGCAGTAAATTCTGCCAGAACAAAAGCACGCAGGCAGCAGAACATGTGGTCCTTCCAGCTTCCTATTGTAAGCAGAGACAGAAAAAGCTGCATCAATCCAATGGCTCCCAACATCGTAGGAATCCAGAAAAGGAGAGGCAGGATATCAGCAAGCTTCTGGTAGAGAATAAAGCACGGAAGTGCTGCTGCAATGGCACCAATACGTGAAAAACCGTTGAATTTGGGGCGCAACAGCAGAATATAAACAAGGCATGCTCCCCATTCTGCAATTGCTGTGTAGAGTCTGGGGGTGTCCATCAGTGACTGGTATATCATCGCTTAATTCCTCCCATATAGTCGGTCAGTGCATCCATAAAATTCTTTTTGTAGGTACGGCTGACAGGCAGCTCCAGATTGTCTGTGAGCAGCACGCTGCTTTGCAGGACACCAATCACATGAGCCAGATTGATCAGATAGGCGTTGTGGCATTTGGCAAAGCCCTTTTCGGCAAGACCGGTCTCCAGTTTCTTCATGGGACCCGGTGTGACAAGTTCACCCTTTTCGGTGTGCAGGATGACGTTGTGACGCTGACTTTCGATGAAGGTAATCTGGGCAATATCCTGTTTCAGATGCCCACCCTCCACATCAATGGTCAGATAGGTCTTTTCTCTCTTTTGAGAAATCTGGTTCACTGCTTTCTGCACAATCTGGGCAAAAGCAAGATAGGGAACCGGCTTCACAACATAACCCAGTGCATCTACCAGATATCCCTGCACAGCATATTGTACAGTGGAGGTAATGAAGACGAGGATGACATTTTCGTCCAGACTGCGAATCTTTTCCGCAGTTTCCATACCATCCAGGTGCTTCATCTGAATGTCCAAGAGGATAACATCATATTCAGCTTTGTAGTCAGACACGATATCCAGCCCGTCTGCAAAAGTGCTGATTTGGAAAGAAACCTGATTCTCGGCAGTAAAACGTGACAGATAATCTTCTAATGTTTTTGTGTAGGCTTTTTCGTCTTCTACGATTGCGATGCGAATCATATGAGTTCCCTTCCTTTGTATGCAGAATCTATTCCGGAGAGCAGAAGAATGGCCTGTGAAATCCGGTGCTCCGGCGATATTTTTCAAATATAGTATATCGCAGAATGAATGAGGGATGCAAGCGATTTCGGATTGCGAAAAGGATGCGGACAAGCTATAATGATATTATCATCAAAATAGGTAACAGAAAGGAAATGAGATATGGAACAGGAATACATTACGTTTACCATTGATAAACAGAAAAGAATTGCATTAATCGCTCACGACGGCAAGAAACATGAGCTGATGGAGTGGTGCGAGACCCATAAGGATATTTTGAAGAATCATTTCCTCTGTGGAACGGGAACTACCGCAAGAATGATTTCTGACTACACAGGGCTTCCCGTAAAGGGCTACAACAGTGGTCCTCTGGGCGGTGACCAGCAGATTGGTGCGAAGATTGTAGAAGGCAATATTGACTTTGTAGTATTTTTCTCCGACCCCCTGGAAGCACAGCCCCATGATCCCGATGTGAAGGCACTCCTTCGTATTGCACAGGTGTATGATATTCCCATGGCTAATAACAAGGCTACCGCTGATTTCATGATTACCTCCAGCTTCATGGATAAGGAATATGAGCACAGTGTGCTGAACTTTAAGCAGCATATCAAGAAGAGAGCAGAGAGCCTGTAGGTGCAGGTAAGTACAAACGAAGGTCGGCCCGGTGTGGGTCGACTTTTTGAGGTGTTATGAGAAAAATCAAAATCACAGCTTTTACTCGGCATATTATCGCCTTTGTCTGCATGCTTTGCGACCATCTGTGGGCAACCATTGTGCCGGGGAATCAGTGGTTAACCTGTGTGGGCAGACTTGCGTTTCCGATCTTTGCCTTTATGATTGTGGAGGGCTATTATCACACCCATGACTTGAGGAAATACGTGATTCGACTTTTGATAGGTGCAGTACTGTCGGAAATCCCATTCAACCTGATGTATGGCGGCAGTATTTTTTATCCCTATCATCAGAATGTATTGTGGACGTTCTTGCTTTCTTTAGGATGTATTGTTCTGATTGAAAAGAGTAAGAAGCGTGGACACCTGTGGCTGACCATTCCTGTGGCAGTAGTGGTGACAATTCTGGGTACAGCACTTGGCTTTGTAACCATGGTAGATTATTTTGGATTCGGCGTCTTGATCGTTTTGGTTTTCTATTTTTCTGCGGACACAAATGGTATCATTATGTGCTGCAGTTTCTCAGCATATTTTATATCAATGCGGTGCTGTCCGGTGGACAGTATTATCCGGTGGAGCTGTTCGGGATGCAGTTGGAAATTTCACATCAGGGATTTGCTGTTCTGGCCCTCTTGCCTATCTGGCTTTATAGTGGGGAGAGAGGACCGTACAATAAGACGATTCAGTGGATCTGGTATGCATTTTATCCGGTGCATATGACGATTCTTGTTTTTATCTATCGGTATATGTGGGGCTGATGATATGGAAAGGTGAGGATGCACATATGTTTACAGACGGACAGATTTATATGGGACTGGCTGAGGGTCAGCGGGTTCACATGTAATTAGCAATGAGCAACAGACATGGACTGATTGCCGGAGCCAGTGGCACCGGCAGGACGATTACTATGAAAACAATGGCGGAATCCTGCGCGAATTGCTTCCCTTGGAGAACCAGGGGGCGAATTATTCTTTGGGGAGCCTGCTCTTGACATCTTTGACTGGATGCGTACAGATGTGTACGGCAAAGGTATTGTGAATATCCTTAATTGTGTAAAGCTGGTACAAAATCCCAAGCTGTATGCAAGCTTTTTATTATGGATGATGTCCGAACTGTTTGAACGTCTTCCCGAAGCGGGAGATTTGGAGAAACCGAAGCTTGTTTTCTTTTTTGATGAAGCATATATGCTCTTCGATGATGCCCCCAAGGTGCTGGTGCAGAAGATTGAGCAGGTTGTGAAGCTGATTCGTTCCAAGGGCGTGGGCATTTATTTTGTAACCCAGAGTTACAGGAAGACGCCGGGGGCAGAGTCGGATTCTTATGTTCGCATGTACTGGTGCGGGAGTTCGCCGCGAGGAAGCTGACCCGCCTGATGGAGGGGGACGCTGCCGAAAAAGATGTGGAAGTAACCGAAGATGAGCGAATCCGTAAGGCTTGCGAGACGGTAGTAATGCAGTTGGATGAGATTCCCTGTGAGTATCGTTATGAGCTCCTGACCATGTCCATGGTGCAGCTGATGGAAAATATCTGTTATGAAGGATATTTTTTCCATGGCTTGTCTCCATATGCAGCAGAGGATGCCCTGACGGTGTTTGAAAATTATATACTGGACCGTTACGCACAGAGCAGTGATATATCGGAAAAAGAAGCGATCAGCAAGGCCGTTGCGCTGCTTTTCTCCAATGCTTGCGGAAATATTCCCCTCACAAACGTTAATAATAGTGCAGGGGAAGAACAGGATGTGGAGATGCGTAAGGCACTGCAACAGATTCTGCAGGAGACCCCGCCCGCGAAAGAGGGAGAGAATAGCCTATGAGTATGGAATATTATTTGCAGAAGCTGACAGAGAAGTGCAATGAAATTGATATCCATGAGATTCCTGCGGCAGCCGGGTTGTAATTCGACGAAGAACTGACGCTGGATCAGATTTATGTGGATTACACGACACTTTTGGGAATAACAGATCTGCAGAAGATGCTCCTGATGGACAGACTGCCTCTCAGAGAGGATGAGATTCCGGTGGTGATGCTGACGGCACCTGCGGGAGGCGGGAAAACAGTGCTGCTAAAGCACTGGGTCACTGCGCTGGCAGAGGATACTCTCCGCAATAGAGAGGCCAAAGGGACATATCGGCCGGTCTGGATCTCGCAGGAAGAGATAGAAGATATAGAAGATCTTGAAAATGTGAATCTGCAGGAGATTCTGCAGTCAGCAATGGCTGGGATCGTTCCGGGGATGACATTGCCGGAAGAGGGCAGCTGGACTTATGTACTTCTGGTGGACGGAATGGAAAAGTTCCGGAATGCAGAACTGAGAGACCGCTTTTTCTATCTTCTAATGGAATGCTACATAGAGCATCGGGATGCCGTGTTCCTCATGTCAGCGAGGGGGGAAGACTATGAACATCTTTGCGACGATATCTATCTGGAACCCTTAAAGGCGCGGGAGAGAGCGTATTGTTTTTGCCGAGGTCAGGATTCCGGGACTGCTTGGGCAATGGGCGTTTGAAGAGATTATCAGATTGTTTGCATGTAAATGGTTGAAAATCCTGAATCCCCACGCTGCCAGCAGCCTGAAAATGATAAAGGATGTCGGCAAAATTGCGGAAGATTTGTATTGGGCGGGGCTGAAAGATTTTTTAAATACACCGTTTGAGATCACCAACTGGCTCTTATTGTATCTGCGGGATATTGTCTTCCGAAAAGCGAGAGTGCCATCACAGCCGGGAAAATAGGGTTACTGCTGGAGCTGCTGGCAAGATACGGTATGGCGGTCACGGAGGAAGCATACCGGGAGATCTGCCGGATGCTGTGTGCCCGGCCTGAGATGGAAAACGAGCTTCACAAGCAGGACACCGAGGACAGACGGAAGCTTCTGTCAGAGAAAATCTACGAAATTTACAGCATCATACATTATAACAGCAGAGAAGGGAACGAATATCTGCAGAAGTGCATTGCGGAAGGATATGACAGGTGTACTTCGGAGGAAGAGCGGCAACAGTTTTTGCAGCAGCTGAAAAAGGCAAATCTTCCGGAGAAATTCTATACGGCACTGGAGGAATTCCTGTTTGAAAACAGTGAGTTCGACAACGAAAGAGCGAGGAGCATTGCCCTGTACCTCTGCCTGACCGCCGAGAAGCCCGCCCCGGAAGACCTGGAGGAGATGAAGAGACTGGCGGAGGAACTCGGGCTGTAAAGAGCGGACATATTTAGAGTAGTCATTTTAGAAAAGATATGATAAAATAGCAGTTGCAGGCGCATTTTGCGTAGGCAGGTGTTATTTTTATATTATTTTAAAATGAAGATGCCATAGGCATCAGTGAGGTAGATAGATATGATAAAAGTAATCGGTGTGAGATTTCGTACAGCGGGCAAGGTATATTTCTTTGATCCGTTGCAGCTTGAGATAAAGAGAGGCGACCACGTGATCGTGGAGACTGCCAGAGGCATTGAGTTCGGTACGGTCGTAGCGGGAGTGCATGAGGTAGAGGATGACAAGGTGATCCAGCCCCTGAAGCCCGTGATGCGGATCGCCGGAGAGAGAGATATCGAGCAGGAGGCTGCCAACAAAGAAAAAGAGAAAGAAGCCTTCAAGATCTGTAAAGAGAAGATATTAAAGCATGGTCTGGAAATGAAGCTGATCGATGCGGAGTATACGTTTGATAACAACAAGGTATTATTCTATTTTACGGCGGACGGTCGTATCGACTTCCGTGAGCTGGTAAAGGATCTGGCAAGTGTGTTCAAGACCCGTATTGAGCTGCGTCAGATCGGTGTCAGAGATGAGACGAAGATCCGCGGAGGTATCGGTATCTGCGGACGGCCTTTGTGCTGTCACAGCTATCTGTCGGATTTCGTACCGGTATCCATCAAGATGGCGAAGGAGCAGAACCTGTCCCTGAATCCCACCAAGATCTCCGGTGTCTGCGGCAGACTGATGTGTTGCCTGAAAAATGAGGAAGACACTTATGAGGAACTGAACCGCAAGCTGCCCGGCGTGGGCGATTATGTCCAGACGGCAGACGGACTCCATGGTGAAGTACAGAGCGTCAATGTATTGCGCCAGCTGGTCAAGGTGCTGGTGGAAGTCGGTGACGAAAAGGAGCTGAAGGAGTACGAGGCAGATACGTTGCAGTTCAAGAGACGTCGAGGTAAAAAAAGCGGACAGGAATTGTCCAAGGAAGAGTTAAAGGAACTGGAGAAGTTAGAGCAGGTCGAGGAAAAAGAAGAGGCAGAAGAGCGTGCGGAAAAACGTGCAGAACAGCGCCAGGAACGTCCGGACCGCAGAGAGCAGAAAAATGACGGTGAGAATCGCGGAGACAATCGAAATAACGAGAACCGCAGACGTGACGGACGCAGAGACGAGAACCGCAGAAATAATAACCGTGGCGAGAATAATCGTAACGGCGATAACAGAAATGAGAACCGTGGCGACTATCGTAGGGATAATAACCGCGGCAGAGAAGACCGCAATGAGAATCGCAATAGTGAAAACCGCGAGAATCGTGGTGGTGACAACAGCAATAGAAATGAGAACCGCAGGGACAACAACCGTGGTGACAGACGCCGCGAAAACCGCCCGCAGAGCAGAACGGAACAGGTGAGAGAGAACGGCAATGAGCCATCCCGTCCCGTGGGACAGCCGCAGCAGGAAGTCGGCAACGGCCAGGACGGAGACCGCAGATCCCAGAGGGACAATTTCAACCGCAGAAGACCCAGACACGGTGGCAGAAGAGACGGGAATAACGGTAACGGAAGAAAACCGGAGAATACGAATGAAGGTTGAACTGAAGGAAAAAGAACGGATTGATGACCTTCAACGGAACGGTTATCAGATCATACAGAATCCGGAGAAATTCTGTTTCGGTATGGATGCGGTATTGCTGACAGGATTTGCCCATGCGAGAGAAAGTGATACGATGCTAGATCTTGGCACCGGCACGGGGATCATCCCGCTTCTCATGGAAGCAAAATATCACTGTGCGCACCTCACCGGTCTGGAGATCCAGGAGGAGAGCGCAGATATGGCAAGGCGCAGTGTATTGCTGAACGACTTGCAGGAGCGCATCGACATCGTGACAGGAGACATCAAGGAAGCAGACCGGATATTCCCGGCTGCTTCCTTTGACTGTATTACCTGTAATCCTCCGTATATGATCGGACAGCACGGGCTGACGAACCCGGAGGAGCCCAAAGCCATTGCCAGACATGAGGTACTCTGCACTTTAGAGGATGTGGTCAGCAGGACTGCAAAACTGTTAAAGTCCGGCGGACATTTTTACATGGTACATCGTCCGTTTCGTCTGGCAGAGATCATGACCATGTTGGTAAAATACAAGCTGGAACCGAAGCGGATGCAGCTGGTGTATCCGTATATTGACAAAGAACCCAATATGGTACTCATCGAGGCGGTGAGAGGCGGCAGATCCCGTATGACTGTGGAAAAGCCGCTGATCGTGTATCAGGAACCCGGCGTGTATATGCCGGAGATATATGATATTTATGGATATTAGATAGTTAAGAATATCATGGCTTTGAATGGTTACAGGATATTATGATTTGGAGAGGAGACAGGAGCTCATGCCCGGAACTTTATATTTGTGTGCGACGCCTATCGGAAATCTGGGTGACATGACACCGCGGGTGGTGGAGACCCTGCAGACGGTGGATGTGATCGCAGCGGAGGATACCCGTAACAGTATCAAACTGTTGAATCATTTTGACATTCATACGCCCATGACCAGCTACCATGAATACAACAAAGTAGAAAAGGCACACCAGTTGGTAGGACAGATGTTGAACGGACAGAATATTGCACTGATTACAGATGCCGGAACTCCGGCAATCTCCGATCCCGGCGAGGTACTGGTGCGGATGTGTCAGGAGCAGAATGTTCCCGTAACTTCTCTGCCGGGTCCTGCGGCCTGCATTACGGCGTTGACGCTGTCCGGGCTTAGTACCAGAAGGTTTTGCTTTGAAGGATTCCTGCCTGCGGATAAAAAGGAAAAGAAAGCAATTCTGGAGGAACTGAAGATGGAGAGCCGTACCATGATCCTCTACGAAGCACCGCACCATCTGATCCGGACGCTGGAGGAATTGTATGCGGCATTGGGAGAGCGGCGGATCACGTTGTGCCGTGAACTGACCAAGAAGTTCGAGACCGTATTTCCCACCACGTTGGAAAAGGCACTGGACTACTACAAGACAGAGGAGCCAAGAGGCGAATATGTACTGGTAGTGGAAGGGAAAAGCCAGGAAAAGAAACGACAGGAAGAGATTGCTTCCTGGGAATCCATGACCATTGAAGAGCATATGGCTTATTACGAAGAACAGGGAATGGACAACAAATCCGCCATGAAGCAGGTGGCAAAAGACAGAGGTGTCGGAAAACGGGAAATCTATCAGTACCTGCACGGCAACTCATGAAACAGTGAAAATGCCATAATGAGACCGGACAAAAACAGACAAAAGCATATGAGGATGATGTGGGATACATTTCATGAAAGGCATATGCGGAGAGAGGCAAAATGACTAATTGTGACGCATGTGTCAATTATGAATATGACGAAGATTATGAATGTTATTGCTGCATGGTGAATTTGGATGAGGATGAAATGTACCGCTTTTTATCCGGAACCCAGCAGGAATGCCCCTACTTCCGACTGGATGACGAATATGCAGTGGTAAGACACCAGATGTAAGGGTAAAATTCACGAAAGCAATGCAAAAAAGTCTACTCGAATGGTAGAGAATGCTGATTGTGAAAGTAAAAATCGAGTAGTATAATACGAAGTTGCGTGCTGAAAAATAGTGCGCAGCTTCTTTTGTTTGTGTGCAATATAATGATGATGCCAGGGGCAAAAGGTCTAAGCCCACATGAGCTTGCTCATAGGTGGGTGAAAGACCTTAGGACCCGCCCCGATATGAGCATAAAAGTGGGATGATAATCCCACGATATGCGAATATTGGGTAGGATTGTGGGAGTGCGTAGCACGGAGCAATCCGTAGGCATTAAAGTCGGGGGCTTTTGACCCCGACATCATATCGTGCTGCTATATAACAAAAGAAATGAAATACTAAAGCTAACAGGTAGGGTGACAATATCATGAAATATGTGAAACAATTTTCGATTATCCTGGGAATCTCCTTTCTGGCAGAGCTTCTGGAGATCCTGATTCCGCTTCCCATCGCAGCCAGCGTTTATGGTCTGGTGATCATGCTGGTGGGGCTGATCACGAAGTTGATCCCGCTGGAAAAGGTGGAGACCGCAGCGGATTTCCTCGTGGATGCCATGTCCATTATGTTCGTGCCTGCTACTGTTGGAATCATGGCAAGTGTGGATGCTTTAAAAGAGATGCTGCTTCCCATCTGCGTGATCACGGTGGTGTCTACGGTAATGATCATGATCGTGACAGGACGAGTATCCCAGTATATTATCCGGGGGCAGAAAAACAAAGCTGCCGCAGCTGTGCAGACGGTCGGAACCGAAGCTGCCGTAGATGATAAGGAGGACAGATAAATGAATGAAATATTGAGCCAGTCTATCTTTTTCGGCATTGCCATTACACTGGTCACCTACGAGATCGGTCTGTGGATCAAGCAAAAGACCGGAAAAGCCATTGCCAACCCCTTACTGATTTCTGTAATCCTGATCGTGGCAGTATTGTTATTATTCCATATAGATTATGAGACCTATGCAAACGGCGCACAGTATATCAGCATTTTCCTGACTCCGGCAACGGTCAGTCTGGCAGTGCCTCTGTATCGTCAGCTGGAGCTGTTAAAGACTTATCCCAAGGCCATTTTCGGCGGAATCATCGCCGGCGTGCTGACTGCCATGGTGAGCGTTTTTGCTTTAAGCCTGATGTTCGGTCTGAATCATGAGCAGTATGTAACGCTTCTGCCGAAGTCCATTACCACGGCTATCGGTATGGGCATATCTGAAAAAATGGGTGGGATCGTGACCATTACCGTAGTTGTCATCATTGTCACCGGAATCTTAGGTAATATTCTGGCAGATACGATCTGCCGCCTGTGTAAGATCGAGGATCCTATTGCCAAAGGTCTTGCTATCGGTACCAGTGCTCATGCGCTGGGAACTGCAAAAGCCATGGAACTGGGTGAGATCGAGGGAGCCATGAGCAGCCTGTCCATCGTGGTCTGCGGCATTTTAACGGTGATTTCCGTATCTATTTTTGCTAATTTTATTTAATGATACCAGGGGCATAAAAGTGGGATGATAATCCCACGATATGCGAATAGTGGGGAGGGTGCTATGTGCCAGTGGCACATGTTTAGCACGGACCGAAGCGGAGCGGAGAAGTGGGAGTGCGTAGCACGGAACAATCCTATTGCAATCCGTCCACTGCCGCCTTCAGCTTGTCCAGTGCAAGCTCCAGGGTTGCTCTGGGGCAGGCGATATTCACACGCTGGAAATCTGCTCCGCTGGGTCCGAACATTGCCCCACCGTCCAGCCAGAGTCCCGCTTTCTCTACGATAAACTGATCCAGCTCCTTGCCGGAGATCCCAAGTTCACTGCAATCCAGCCATACCAGATAAGTACCCTCCGGCTCTACCAGATGAATCCGTGGGATCTTCTCCTGCAGATAGGAACGAAGGAAATTCAGGTTTCCCAAAAGATACTCCCGCAGCTGATCCAGCCACTCTTCTCCGGCACGGTATGCCGCTTCACAGGCAACCGTTCCCAATGCATTGGGCTCATCATAACCGGTCTTATCGATTTCTTTCCGGAATGCCTCCCGTAATGTAGCATTGGGAATAAAAATATTGGAGATCTGTAAGCCTGCCAGATTGAATGTCTTGCTGGGAGCCGTACAGGTCACGGTGAACTCCGCAAAACGGGGATCTACATTGGCAAACACTGTATGCTCGTAACCGGGATAGACAAAATCATTGTGAATCTCATCGCTGACCACGATCACATGATGGCGCAGGCATATTTCTCCCAGCTTCTGCAGTTCCTCTCTGGTCCATACTCTGCCTACCGGGTTGTGAGGATTGCACAGAATAAAAAGCTTTACATGCTCCTGCTCTATTTTACGTTCAAAATCGTCAAAATCGATCCTGTATGCAGAATTTCTCTCAATGTTACCTTTCTTCTCATCTTCCATCAGATTAGTATTTACAGATTCGGATTCGTCCAAAGCTGCTTCTGTTTTGATTGTGTGTCCCGTGATAACCGGCTGATATACCAATGTATTATCTGCTACTTTCCGGTCATTGTCACAAATAATATTGGTAAACGGATAATACACCGGATTCTGGATCAGTACCGCATCCCCGGGCTCAGTGAATGCCTTCACCGCAGCTCCCAGTGCAAATACCACGCCGGGAGTCTTCACGATCCACTCCCTCTTTGTTTCCCATTGATGATTTTTCTTCATCCAATTCATGATAGCATTGTAATAGGGATCCTTGGGCTGTGTATAGCCGTAGATTCCATGCTCCACTGCTGCGTGAAGGCTCTTTGTGATCTCTTCGGATACCTGGAAATCCATATCCGCAACCCACAGGGGAAGTACCTCTGATGGCTTTCCCCTCTCCACAGCAAAATCATATTTCAGGCAGTTTGTTCCCTTACGGTTTATAATTTCATCAAAATTGTATGTAGTCATACAGCTAACCATACCTTTCTCAAAATCTGCAAATTTTCAGGCACTTCCGTCCCCATACAGACCATATTCTACGTTAATTTACTACGTAATCCTTTTCATCAGTCATCATACCATTTCTTTCGTTTGAAAGCACCCTGCACATCTTATCTCAATGCTTTCCGGTGCGTCATCCTATGGAAACCTTCAACGCAGCTAGCTGAATTATTACGTATACCAGTTAGCCCCTCTCAGGCAAAGGCCTGCTCCAGATCTGCCAGCAGGTCATCGATATTCTCAATACCAACGGATATTCTCAGAAGTTTCTCATCCACACCCAGAGCTTCCCTGACCTTAGCAGGTACATCTGCATGAGTCTGCTTCATGGGATAGGTCAGAAGACTTTCCACGCCGCCCAGACTTTCCGCAAAACGGATCAGCTTCACACTCTCCAGAATTTTGACAGCTTTTTCGGCAGAATTCAACCGGAAAGAGATCATTCCGCCATAACCGCTGCATTGTCTGTCGATCAGTTCCTTATCCGGGTGGGAATCCAGTCCGATATAATATACCTTCTCCACTTCCGGCCGCTGCTCCAGCCAGTGTGCGATGGCCAGTGCATTCTTCTGGTGCTGTTCCATACGGACGGCCAGTGTCTTAATACCTCTTAATAACAGCCAGCTGTCAAAGGCGGACAGACAGGCGCCGGTAGTCTTGTAAATGTTATAAAGCTGCTCATACAGGGTATTATCCTTCACCACCAGAAAACCGGACAGGGTATCATTATGTCCCTCCAGATATTTGGTCCCACTGTGTACCACGATATCTGCACCCAGATTCAACGGCTTCTGGAAATAGGGAGACAGAAATGTATTATCCACGATCAGCAGGCATCCGTTCTCATGGGCCAGATCTGCAATTGCCTGAATATCCGCCACTTTCATCATCGGATTGGACGGGGTCTCCAGATAGATGGCTTTCGTCTCCGGGCGCAGCGATGCCTTCACAGTGTCCACGTTGGAGGTATCTACACAATCCACGGAAATACCGTTCTTTCGGCTGATCATATTCCAGAGTCTCAAGGTTCCACCGTACAGATCATCTGTAGCAATCAGATGATCCCCGGGAGAAAAGATTTCCATCATTGCAGTGATTGCAGCCATTCCTGTAGAAAATGCCAGTGCCTCCGTTCCCTGTTCCAACAGAGCAACCGTCTTCTGCACTTCGTCCCTGGTAGGATTACTGCAGCGGGAATAATCATATCCCGTGCTCCTTCCCAGTCCCGGATGTGCATATGCCGCATTCTGATAGATGGGCATGCTGATAGCACCGAACGGATCCTTTCTCTCATTACTTCCCTGGACACATATGGTCTCTGCTGCAAATGCCATCTTTTTCTCCTCCTATGTCTATGTATACTATAGTATTTCCTTTATATTTCCTACTGTTCCAGTAGGCATAGTATATATTTATCATAGTACATAGAAAAAGTCAAGTTTCTATTCCATATTTACCAATAAAGTTTCATTTCTTTCTCAGCTTCCTGCTCTGAGATATTCAGTTTCATTCTCACCTTTTGTAAAGTTTCTTCATAACTGGTATTAAAATCCTTGCACATTATAATAATCCCTTGCGCAACTCCCTGAGAAATCCCCTGTGCAATCCCCTGTGCAATTCCTTTTCTTGTATACTGATCAAATAATTCACACACCCTGATCTCATCCTCCTCTTTGATTCCCATTTCTTTTAATGCATCTCCGGTATCATCAACATTTGTATCTCCGGATAATACCCGTAGCATCTTAACTGTTGCTTCTTTATGAATCACTTTCCGGTCCGACCGATAGCCATCTCCCTCTGCAAGATAATCCACGATGATTCTCATATCACTTTGAAAAAGCTCTCGTATTTCTCTGGGTAAATGACGCATTTCCCAAACATGAAGTTGTACATCATCTACATACTTCCATATAATATCTGCAGTCGCCCCTTCTTCATCAAATAACCGGTGCAAACTGCATACCCCTTTCCACCTGCTCTTTCCCCAGTATAACACAATTTCTATCACAGGATATAGACCCGGATTTTGTTTTTCATATTGTCTGCGGTATTCTCCACCTGCATACCCGGCCTTGCGCAATACCATGCCCTTATCCACCTTTGTCTGATTGGCAAATAAATACATGACCTTAGGCACCCCATTTACCACATGGTACTTTGCTACATCTTCCAATTGATTTCGCAATCCGTTTTCTTTATCCAGGTAAAGACTCTCAGTAGCCGCCGACAACATTTCATAATCTTTAACCCTTCTTCTCCCTTCATGTAACAGAACATTAATAATGTCCGCCGCTACATCTGCATAGCTTTCAAAATTTTTCGTCACAATATCATTCTTTTCCAATAGCTGTCCTCCCTGTATGATCGTTCTGTCAATCCATGAATTTGCGGCGATACGCCATCGACTACCCTTACACGTCTAAACTTTTTAGAATATTGCCTATCCAGATTTTCTTAAGATGTGACTACTATAGCACATGTATATCGATTCTGCAAGAAGATTGCAGGTAAAAAATCATACAAAAACAGAGCTATGGAAATTAGTTAATTTCCACAACCCTGTATTTTGTACAATTTGTCTTTTCTGCTCTGCAACTGTTAAATCCTGTTAATTCAGTTCAAAGAGTTTCTCCACACTGATACTCAGCTGAGCGGTTGCAACTGGTGTTTGTTCTGTCCCGTTGTTATATACCGTATATGCTTTCAAATAGATCACAGATGGTGACGCATCTGATTCTAATATTACATTGGAAGAGGCATCCTTACCAAACAACCCCATCTCAGACAGATCATAGGTTAACGAATATACTCCACCGTTAGTTACATTATATCGCCTGTTGTCTCCATTGCCCGTCAGCTCCGTACCGGAAGCATCTGTAACCTTTTTCACTGTAAGAGGAAGCACCTTGCCGATAATGCCGTCTACGGTAATACCATTTGCATTATTTCCGTTGCAGGCTTTATAAAATTCCACATATGTCTGTCTGTCACCGGATAACACATTATAATCCGTTACCTTGAACTTCACCTGTACTTCATCCTGTTTTTCTCCAGGCTGTCTGAGCACTACATGGTTCTGCTCATCATAAATCATATATACAGAACCTATCTGCGTACCACTGTCGTTCTGGAACTCGGCCTTAGGAGCCTTTACGCCCGCACTGTATGCAGCCACGATCGTATTCACAAAAAGCTTCATCTCCGTAGTGCTTTCCGGCACCCTGTGTCCTGCTCCGGAATACGTTACATTTCCCATGGTGTAAATGTAATAATTGTTTACGACATCCTTCGGATCAATACTGTAAATATTGTTTCCTACATATGGTGCTGCCTTACCGCTTGCGCTCTGGTCTAAATCCGAAATAGTATACCAGACTACAATATCATTCTTGCCATCACCGTCCTTATCAAGTTCCATATTGGGCTGCAGCCACTGGTAATGCGTAGAATTGACCTTTAACGTCTTTTGTTCTTCGTCCGTAATCAAGTATGGATACTTTGTAATCTGTCCCTCATTTACCTCAGTCACGCGAAGCTGCGGCTCCGATTTATTATATAAATAAGTTCCATCAAGCATCTGGCTCGTTCCTGCACTCACTTTAGTACTGCCATTGTTAAAGCCTACACGCTTCAGAAGTTCGTTGTTCACAGGGAAATAGAAGTTATCAACTTTCCCGTTCAACCGCAGTTTTTCCAGATTTTGTGTCATAAAACGAATTACTGTATATTTTGTCAGGCCTTCCTTCTGTCCCAGAACCATATCGGTATTTGGCTCTTTTAATTCATCATAATTATATATTGCGCCTTCCCGGTTCTGATCAAGTTTCTCTGCATAGGACTTATATTCCTCATACAAAGCTCTTCTGGAGTCAGACATATAATATTGATTATACAGACTATCCGCCGTCTTCGTATAATAGCTCTGCAGAGCACCATAGCGATCCAATCCTAACGCTGCACGCATAGAACGGTTAAATTCATATCCCCAGTACCAGTTATTATCCACTGCCTGTGCATCTCTGTATGCTATGTAGGATGAGGTATCATGGGTAAATAAAATACTTTTTCCGGATTCTACATAATCCCTGATAGCTCTGGCCACTGCCATATCCTGATCAGCAGCATTATCATATTCTTTTCCTTCCTGTAATGATTTTGCCGCTTCTCCACTATAATAATCCGATCCTAACTGGAGTGTATCCGCAAATCCTACAATCAGCATATCATACTGCTGGAAATACTCGTAGGCCTTCTCCTGACGTACCCTGATATAATCAAAGTTATTCTGATAATGCCAGTCTGATACATCAATACTGTCAACCAGATCCGATACATAGATTGAATGAACCGATACATCATAATCCTTCAGATCAGAAATATACTGTCGGAAGGTAGCATTCGCATCTGCCAGATCATCCAGTTTCGTCTTTGTATCCGCCTTAAGATTTCCAAACTGCTTATAATCCCTGTTATAGAGATAATCAAAATCTCCACAGTTATCATTATCCAGGATCCAGTTATTATTTTCGAATTTATATTTCTGTTTATTTCGGTTATCTGATAATATCTGCAATATAGAAATCTGCTTCCGCCCACTTCCCGTAGGAACCGCTGTATAATCCGATACCGCTGTACGCACCAGCCGGTCTGCATTATCATAGAGAACCAGTTTCCATGGCAGAACTCCTGTGAAATCATCCGGCAGGACACGGCTTACCTTATAAACTCTTCCGGTACGCAGTTCATAATGGCTGCCGTTCTCCGTCGTTATCTGCTCTACTTTCTCCCATGTAGTACCGCTGCGCACAAAAATTTCAATCCCCGTCAATTCCTCGGCAGCAGTTCCCGTACCACCGGTCGTGTACTCAGATCCCGCAAATCTGCCATCCGAATTCTTATCAATGAAAAGTCTGCAGTCATATGACCTGCTTGCCTGAGATAATACAGCATCATTATTCAGGGAAAAAATATACTGCAGACGATATTCTCCGCCAATTGGCTGTAATCTGCCGGAATATTGCTCTCCTGTTTCAGCATTTGCGGTATATAACGCATCCGGCCGCCAGACTTCTCCAAGATCCGTTACCCAGTTCAGTGTCAGTTTTGACAGATTCAGATAATCACAGAACATGTTCTGTCGTTCTTCCAATGTTGTCGTAAGATTTAACTGCAGATTATCTCCCAGAGGATTACCCGCCGTACTGCTTTTCAACTGGCTTTCTGCATATACGTTCTTCTGCCAGTAGAGATAGTTACCATTTTTATCCGTAGTCAGTGCAAACTTCACCAACTGATAAAAATAGGAATTGCTGTCCAAAGTTCTGGTGGATGCAACGATTTTTCCACCTTCGATCTTAAAGAATTTATCTGCAAACACTACCGGATATCCTGCCTGAACATACTGTTTGAATTCCTCCAGCTTTGTGGAATTCATATCATTGCCCGGCCCGCGATAGGTATACTTTGCTTTCTCGGCATCCCCCAATGTCTGATCATACTGATTCTGTATATGCTGTAAAGAATCATCCCGTAAACGCAGTTTATTATTATCCGACTCTCCGGAATAATCATACGCATCTCCCACATGGGTATAAATCAATCCGTTCATATTACTGTCATTATAGACCGTATCCCCGTTGGTATCCGTATTCATATTGCCGCATCTGGCGCCTACATAAATCAGATCATAACCGGCATTCAGATCTTCTACCTTACCGATAAACTCCGTAGATGCCATCTGCGTGACTTCAATAGTTCCCTCATAGGAATCTCCCAGTCCCATCAGCCCTTTCACACGTGTTTTGAAAAGCTCTTTTTCTTCAAAATCATAACAGGGTTCCAACTCCAGTACTTTCAATTCTGATTTCACGATAACACGGTGCATATACCAGTTCAAAACATATCGTGTGATAGATGCCTTTGTGATGCTCTCCTTCAGATCTTCTCCCGGATTCTGTGCTGACTTCTGGCTTAAGAAATTCTCATACCGGATCTCAGCCAGCAGATCACTGTAAATCCCCGCCCGATCTGAATCAGACGGAATCTCTGTCAGATAATCTTTTGCTGCATAGCTATTTGTTCTATCGTCATTGAGATACACATTCTGTGTGAGATACTCAAATAAATTGTTGCCAAACGTATATCCCCGGCTCTGAACCATCGCATTTACTTTACTCTCCAGTCCGGCTGCTACAGTTCCTGACCAGAAAGCACTTCCCTGCGTTCCCACAGCAGCGGCCACTTCCTCATCCGACACCAGCAGCAGGCTTAATGCCAGATTGGAAAACGCTGTATTTCCTGCTGCTTTATTGCCACTGTAAAATCCGTAATCCATTACTACCGGAATTCTGTCAGCATCACTCCGTGTGCTACGATTGCCCATACCGTAACCGAAGCCCAGTCTTGCCAACAGCGTCGCCGCAGCCATCATGTTGTCCTGTTCTGTCTCTCCCAGTCCCAAATAGGTTCCTCGACCAGACAGATAGATCATATCCACTTCCGACAGATCTACACCACAATAAGCAGCTTTCACAGCTGCTGTCCGTGCGGTCTCATCCGTGAGTGCCATAGCCCCCGCAAGCTTTGCCAGTTCCGCCAGCGTTACCGTGCTGACTTCTATCTTCATACGGTTCATCTCAGAAGAAGTATCTGCATCGGCATCCGTCTCATAACGGCCGCGGCCGCTAAGATTCAATACCTGCTTCTTGAACCACTCCTGATTATAAATACCGCCGGAATAAATGACTGTGTCATAGACAGACGCACTGTCATCCCCAATAAAATCATAGGTTGCCTTTGTCTCGTCAAAGTCAGCATCCCCTCTGACGATCAGCCTGCTGTCCTCACCGCTTACCCTGACATAATCTCCATGGTCATCCTCAACAAAGCTGTCTACCAGATCAAAGTCACTGTTATCACAATACACTGCCTCTGACACATGATAATCTCCGTTCTCATTTATTGCGAAATAACAAAAAACACCATCTGTAACAGTCTTTTCTTCATAATAAGGGGCTCCGTTATTTTCGCAATACACAGCCCAGGGAACTGCCGTTTTCTCCTTACGGTCCAATATATACAGACTTCTGGCATCCACTACAGCCGTAGCAGCATTTCCGTCCGTTACCGTAGTATAATCTGCGGGCACATTTTCCCCTTTAGTCACTTTACCCAGATAAGAATAGGCAGCGTTCGATCCATCACCCTTTTTTAGCCAGACCTGCTTGTCCACATAATTTTCAGGATCAAGATTGCTAAAATCAACACTCATCCCACCGGACGGAATATAACTATAGAAGTTCAACGCATAACGTTCCTGTCCATTTGCTGTCACCGTTTGAGGATTCGTGGTACTGCCTTCCTTTACATTGATCTTAAGAGAACCATCTATCTTCGCCATGGTGATCTGTACCGGGTGGCTATTCTCTCCCACTGCACCGGATTCTGATACTTTACTGTCTCTCCGATAGATCTTGCCGCTCGTCGTCTCTCCTGCAGCAAGCATGCGGTACACACCCGTACTCTGGCCATAGTTATAATGCCCCAGACCGCCCTCTCTCTGTACAAAGTTACCCTTGATCTCCTCCTGTCGGCTGCCGCTGTCACTCTCCGTATAGGCAGATACAGTGAGTAATCCGTCTGTCCCCGCATATTCCGATACCCTGTCAGCCAGCCCTGCCATGACATCCGCCCGCTCTGCTGCAGACGGAAGCTCGGACAGTTTTCTTCCCTCTGAAACCGGTTCCTCTCCACCGATCAAATATCCTATGGAAGCATCCGCTCTGGATGGAACCACCTCGAGAATATGGAAAGTGTTCCCACTATCCACTGTCTCTTTTACCAACTGTTCGATTCCCGGCAGCGTTCTCTCCTGTGCGTTTACGACATCTACTTCTCCATAATAACCGACAGCACCGGCGATCACCGCTGCTGTCAGAGAAAAGGCTATGAATTTTTTAAGAGTTTTCCTGTGGTTCTGTGTCATTTATTTCTTCACCCTGTTCCAATAAATCGTTACGACTCTATCAATTCCAATGTTTCTGGAATCGTAGAACTTCAAGTACATTACCGGATCTTCCACATCTGCATTGATGTAAAGTTTCAGATGTTCCTTGGAATCATCCAACTGTGCTGACACTCTTGTACCGGACACAATCTCTTTCTTGTCATTATACAATTGGGGTTCTAATACCATTCTGGGAGTCGTGTCTGTCAGTCCGATATTCCCTGCATTAAATCCATAAATTGTAGCTTCCAGAGGATAGTCATAGACACCGCCATCTGACAGATTTCCATTAATATATAGCCAATCTGACTGATTGATAGTAATATATCTCTGATCCTCCGGGAAAAAGATACTAACTGCAGGAATCAATAAGTCCGTCTCTGCAATCAGATTTCCCTCTTTGTCGCTTGCCTGTAATTTCAACCGGTATTCTTTTGTCCAATCCAGATATCCCTTCGCCCACACATAGGCATATTTTCCTGTTGCTGTAGGATATACATTATTACAACCGGCTTCCTTCTCCGGTGCTCCACTTACAGATTGAGGAACCTTTGTATTATCATAGTCTTCTGCAAAGATTTCTCTCCGGTTTGCGATATTAACTGCTCTTCCATCACTATTGTAGGTATATTCCGGTGCTGCCTTGGAAAATCCTACGGTTCTGTAATTTCGAACAGTACCAATGGGTTCTGCATCAGGATAGTTAACCGGCCAATCATATTTATGAATTGCCTGGTATATTTTGGTAGCTTCCTCTTCCTTGGTCATCTTACCACCGTTGACCGTATCTAACAGCCCCAGTTCCGCATCATTTGCAATACTCCAGACTACTTCATCCATATTTCCGTCATAGTTTTTTAATTCACAGGTAACAGTGCCGTTTCGGTATAAGACGAACTGATTACTGTAAATATATGGTGCCTTGCTATCTTTCGCTTTCTGCAGATTCGGAATGGGAATATCCAGTGACGGATAATACCAGTTCTCCGCATCCAGCTGCACTTTTGCCCGTACGGTAACAGTAGTATTGATATTCGTACTGCACTTCAGTGTCTGCTTATAAATATTAGACGGATCCGCTTCATAGGGTTCCAGCGTATATCCGCTGGCGTCATCCACCACTTCCCAGGTAATAAGGGGATAGCCATTGGCATAATCTGCCCAGGAAGGCAGACACTCAATATCTACTTTATAGCCCATACGGGTTTCTCCACTTTCCGTGAATTCATATTCCGTCAGGACACCGGGAATCAGTTCCACTGTATACTGTCCCTTGATTGCTGCCACTGTTACCAGTGCGGTATCATAATACGCACTATCAGCATTGGAAGTACAGGTCACACGCAGCACATAGGTACCGGTCCTCTCTGCGGTTCCCACTGCCAGCTCAGCCGTTCCATTTTTCACCAGATCCCCATTCTCATTCTCCACCGGTGCACCGTCTCCGGCAGGGGTGATCTGGGTGCCGGAAGCTAACGCTGCTCCATTGACACGTTCAACTTTCCAGGTCACACCGGCATCCATACCGGCCTGGGTTCCTGTCAGAGTATATGTAAACGTATCCGAGGCTCCACGTTCAATATCAATATTCTTCGGGGTTATGGTTAGTCCCAGTACTTTTCGATCCAGAATATTGACAAGGGCGGTATCCTGAAACGCCGGATTGGAATTCAGAGTACAGGTCACCAGCAAAATATTATTTCCTGTCACTTCATTGGTATCAATCGTCAGTTTTCCGGTTCTTGCATCAATAGAGCTCTTGCAGGGTGTCGGTGTACCGCCGTCATTATAATACTCCACTTTCCAGGTCACAGGATCCGGCTTCGCCATCTCCGCTTCCGCTGCTTCCGGATCTCCCAGAATCCGATAGGAAAAGTTCAAAGATTCCGCCGTTTTCACGGTGGGATTCTTGGGGCTGATCTGTAAGCCGGAGATCCAGACGTAATCCGTTCCCTTTGCCGCTGACAGATCGTTTCTCAACCGGATTGTTTCGTTAATGCTGTAGCTTTTATCCTGATAAGAGAAATCCATCCGCAATATTACTGTACGGTCACTGCGTACCCCTGACAGATCCACATCAAACTTCGTCACATATTCCGCCAGAAGTGATTCCGTGCTCCAGACAAGATTTCCATCGGCATCCAACGTATTATCAGACTCATGGAAATATACCCTTCCAGGATCCGATGCACCGCTTCCCTTGCGCCACTGTAACAGATAGCTGTTCTTCTCGTTCTCCAGAAACAGTTCCGAAGTAGTACCGTTGTCCGTGAACTGAATGTCCTTTTCCACATCTATGATCATATCTATGATCTGATTGGCCGTCAGCTGTGCTTCCTCCTGCAAAGTCAGTTCCTTGTTCCCCCGCATATAAGAGTTGTTGCCCGCAACCATAAAAGCACCTACGGCACCTGCCACAATAGTCATAATGGCAAGAGAAACGATAATCTCTACCAGCGTAAATCCCTTTTTTCCGATATGCATGGTTCTCCTCCTTTTAGCTCTGTACTGTAAACCGCCCTGTTCCCGGGCTACTTCACTTCCTGTAATATTTTTCCGGTGGCTCCCACCGTAGTAATCTCGATTGTTCTGCCGCTTCCGGTAACTACGATCTTATCGCAATAGGTTTTCACATCAGATCCTATTGCGTTCGTTCCTTTTTCAAATGCCCCGGAAGCCCGGTTAAATATCAGACGGAGACCGTTTTCCCCAGCTGCGTGGATCGCATGAGGCGTATTGCCCGAAATGCTTCCAAGTGCCGTCTCTGTTCCGTCACTGAATAACACTTTGATTTCTATCGGATCCTTTCCAACAATTCTGTCCTGAACAGGAGCATCAGAATCATTGCTTCCCTGATAGATTCTGACATGATATTCCCCGGTGGAAGCATCCTGCGACAGAATAAATTCCACCTGTCCCTGATCCTTTCCCAGGGACAATACTCTGGTTCTCTCAATGGTGGATACAATTTCGTCAGCACATTTCTTAACTTTTCTTCCGGATACCAGGGATAAAGACAATCCTACGGTCGTGATCATAATTGCCATAATCGCTATGACGATGATCATCTCTACCAGAGAGAATCCCTGATTATTACTCTTTCTGCCAGTTCTCATAAGTGATCAAATCTCCCAGATCAATCTCTGAATTATAGGTTTTACCGCTTCCATCCAGATAGCCCTCGCCACCCTTCAGGAAATCCATCGCATGAAACTCCAGACTGCCCGCAGTCTTACACAAGGTCATTGCCTGAAGTACTGCCTCGTTGTCGGGCTGTACCTGTACATTGTCACGCAGATAAATATTGCCTCCTGCAATGATCGTTCCCTGAAAGCTCTTCTCCACCGTCACATTTCCCGTGGCAATGATCAGACCGTGAAAATCATCTGTTCCACTTCCCGTATAGACATAATCACCGTCTGTTACCACCGCTTTCACCGTCGTTCCGTCTTCCGTGGCTCCTCCGTCAAAATATTTAGCCCCGGACTTATCAGTGATACTGTCGTCACCCTGTACAACACCATAATATGTCGTGATATTGCTCCTATCTACCAGATTGGAAAAAATATCCGCATTCTGTTCTGCTGCATCCAGTTCCGCATACTCATCCAATAACTTATGGCAAAGAGCCTGATATTTCTCACGATACTCTGTCAGATCTAACTGATAACCGTCATTCGTACGGTCTGCGGTGATCGTGCTTTCCATCATTCCTCTGGATCCATCTGCTTTCGTAGAAACAACATTTCCTGCCAGATGCAGAATATAGGCTCCCTCTGCCTGATCTCTGATCCGGATCTTGTCCGTGTAAATATTGGCGTACGCATCCATCGTTGTCTTATTGGCATTATAGTAGTCACGGAAATAACGGCTGGCATTTTCTCTACCTTCCGCCGTATTACGGTCAAATGCCACATAGAAATACACCAACGTGATTTTGCTGTTAACTCTTCTGAAATAACGCTGGATATCTTTAGCTTCCAGTCCATAATCAGCCAGCGTATTACCTCCCAGCTCACTGCAGGCAATATTTAATCCCACAGGAGCCACATCCGTCTTTCCCTTGATCCTGCTGTTATACTGTTCCAGAGTGATCGGATTGGATGCTGTAGCCAACACTGATTTCCCGGAATCATCAATGCCGATACACCTTGCCGGAACCAGATATGCCAGCTGGTCACTTTTTACTGCTATGGACTGCCCCATGAGGATATCCCTGCTGTCTTCTTCGGCATTTGTCCAGTCCGGTGACGGTGAACTTTCTATCTTCTGCTGTTCCTCCGCTGCATTCACGGAAATATAACTGTCTCCCGCCAGCGTTAAGCTTTTCAGTCTGCTGAGATCTATCCGGGTCTCTGTACCGTTTACAATAATGGCACTGTCCTCCGTATTGTCTCCATCCACTTTCTCACCGGTTCCAAAGCCAATGTATCTGCCAAGATATTGCCCTGTTTCCGCATTCTGGGATCCTGCGGAAAATTTATTGGCTTTTCCTGTGAACATCAAATCGCCCGATACATAAGTATCGTTTCCGGGTAAGCTCATGCTGCACTCATCGCCATCCGCCGATCCCTGCATCTCAATGGCTCCGGTCCATAATTCACCTTTGGAAGTCGTCTCAAGTTCTGCTCCCTTTCCCAATACCAGAGACTCCTGCACAACCATTCTGCTGTCAGTATCTTCCACTGTCGCTCCCGGTACCGCACCGAGATGAAGCTTCACATTTCTGCCGGTCGTGTCGCTGTCACTTCCTACCACCATTCTCCTGGCATAAAAAGTTCCGCTGATATAATTATCGCTGTTAAAATTAGCAGTCTTCGGCATTACCTGCAGGGTATCCCCTGCGATCAGAGAAATGTCTCCTAACGAAGGAAGGGTTGCTGACTGTGAAAAGTCGATCTCCGGTGTCTTGACCCGCAGATCTGTCTCGATCACAGATACATATCCTGCATCATCCGTATAAATGATCTTCAGCCGGCTGAATCCAAGACCGTCTGTATACAGATCAAGATTTCCTCTGGGTCTGCCGGAAGCATCTGCATATCCCGGAGCCGTTACCAGATTGCCCGCTGCATCTATCAGCGTCTTCCAGTTGTCAGCTTCTGTCTCTCCCTTTTTACCGCCCTGAACAGCTCCTGCTTCTTTTTTGATCTGATAAGTAATTTCATTGGAAGCCGGATCTGTATAAATAATCTCCATCACTGTCCGATCCGCCACATCAACGGTCAGATAGGAAAAAAGCCTTGCCGGATCGAAGGCCGTATTGTCCGCCGCCAGCGCATACCGGTTCTGCAATGCGCTCAGATAGTAATATCGTAATTTGGTCTTCTTCTCTGCTGAGGTGGTCGTCTCATAGTTGACCAGTACCTTCTGATAAGCCTCTTTTAAGGAATCAGAGACCTCTTCCTGCATTCCCAGCCGTATCTGATCCAGTACGGTCTCTGCGGAATAAAAGTTATCCTTCGCCTTCAGATTGTTTACCTTCATCTGATAGTTCAACAGTGACATATACATCAGGACACTGGCCAGAATTCCGATAAAAGCCATGGCAATAATAACGACGACAATCGCCGAACCTTTGTCGTTCATTTTCTTATGCAGTTTTCGTATCTCTCTGCTTTGTCTCATCATACACAATTGCCTTCTATCTCATTATCTGGTCACAGTACCTGTCATAGACATGATCGGATGTCCTTCTCCCGGCCTGCCAGGCTCATAGACCTCTACTGTAATATCATACAGTCTGTCATAGTTTTCATCCGGTGTCAGCGTATCCGCATCCATGATCGTCAATGCTGTAGTTCCTCCCGCTGTTCCGGCCGGAATTTTCTCCTGACCTGTCATATTCAGGTATCCTTCTCCCTCGTAGGTCATCATAGCTGTACTCAGATTCCGGAAAGTGTATCTATTGTGCTGATAGGAAAAATCCATGCTGTTATCCGGATCAGCCACTAAAAAGTTACTTCTTAACCTACACGCCGAATTCTGTGGTCCTGCCGCCCAGCCGGGCCAGAATTCCTGAAGTTCAAATGCCATCTGATAAGCCGAATTCCATAAGGACGCATCCTTTGGCTGTTGTCTTACCAGGAAAAAATTGGTGGAGACATTCTTGGGATTGTGAACGATCACCTGATCTGCAGCTTTATTTACTACTGCGCTCTCATATCTTGGGTATATACAAAACACAATATTTGCAAGCTTCGATTCCACCTTGCTATCCGTAGCTTTCGCAGGATCCGTTCCCCATGCTTTTTTAATCGTATCCGCCTGCTCTTTTACATCTTTTTCATTGGAAAAGATGACATGATTGCTTCCATGCTGCGGATAGCTTCCGGTCTTCGTACCGTCATCATACTGATACCGGGTGGAAGCTGTTACCAGATAAGTGGGGACTTCCACATCACCATACCCCAGATCCACACTCACATGACTGCTGTTGATATCAATTGTGACCGTCTTGGTCACATAGGGAACCACAGCCATGACTGCCGCAGATGCCACAGTATCATCTTTTAATTCAGAAGCTGTTTTTCCCAATACTGTTTTGGCGAAATAATAATATGCTTCCAATGCTTCCCCGCCGTTCTCCTGATACACTGCATTCGTCGTACCTGACAGATTCTGCAGATCCACCAGCTGTTTATCATTGATTCCTTTCAGGTCTGTCTGATGGTAGCTGGAAGGATTCAGACGGATCACCACATCATACTGTCCGGAGGTCACACTGTTCTCTGCCAGGCTTCCGGAAAAAAGCCACTCACCGGCTGTCCCCGGATCTATGGTGCCGTCGCCGTCCGCATCTACACCGGTACCGTCACTGCCCTGCACCGTAAATCCCTGCGCCTTATAACTTTTCTCCAGTTCTTCCAGGGAATACGCCTCGAAATTCTCCATGACATCCTCTGCGATTGCCGTGGCACGCATGGTATTTCTCGCTTTGGCATTGGTTCTGGCCGAGGTTACAAAGCTGTGTAAAAGAGGAACTACGATAATCGCAAGGATCACAATGGCGATCAGAAGCTCCACCAGGGAAAAGCCGTCATTATTCAGTTGTCTTTTCTCATTGGAAGCCCTGTCACACATTCTGCTCTCCCTTTACTCTGCCGTATTGGTCGTCTCTGTCTGTCCGGAAGCTCCCTCTCCGAGATTTCCGAAGATCGTATCTACGCCCATTTCCATACCGGGGATCACAGGCTCACTGTAGATCTTATCCGTGCCCTGTAAATAATAAGTACTCATGGTCATATTACCGGAAAGTTCCCCCGTATCCGTGCTATAGTTCAGATTGACACCGCGAATACTCTCTCTCTCCTGCAGATTGTAGATATAACGCACCAGATCTTTAAAGCCGTTGTAAGAACACTCAATACTGAAGCTTAAAGGTACTTCGTACAATTTAGTATCCGGATACTGGGTTCCGTCTGTCGTCACCGGACCGGATGCTGTAGCTGTAGCTGTCGTAGTATCAGTTACCGTGGTATCTGCTGTTGCTGCAGGATCTGTCGAGGTGTCTGTCGCAGCTGTCTCTGCAGCCACATAGGGCACCTCCGTATCCGTGCCAAAGCCAAGGCTTGCCACTTTGGTATCGGTAGATTCCTCCAGATGCAGGATATTCATAATGCTGTCCTCAGGAAGGATTCCTGCCGGGAAACGATTCTCAAAGCTGACAATATACTGCTTCATTTCCTCTGTTGCCTGGGCATAATCCGCTTTTTTCTGATCCAGAATCTCCAAAGTGGATACCCTGCTCTGTAAAGAGGCATTCTCTGTTTCCAAAGTCTCGGATTTCTCATTGAATTTTATATAAACGAAGAAATAGGTGCATACTACCAGCAGTACACCGATTGCTCCGATCAAAAGCTGAATATCACTTTTCTTTACTTTCATGTCCGTTCCCCCCTTACTGCGCTGCCACTGCTGTGCTGTCGGAAGTCTCCTCTTCCTCAGCGCCCAGTGCCTTATAGGTACCGCTCAAAGAAAAGGTAACCGTAGAATTACCGGCTTCGTCTAGCGCATCCGTAATACCACTCACGGAAACGGATTCAATGCTCTTCATGTTCCGGATATTCAATATCGTTCTTGCGGCCGCTGCTTTTCCCTCTACCGTAATACTCATGCTCACACCCGTTTCATCCGAAGTGAAGCTGTTGGTGTAGAAAGAGGATGGAAGAATCTGTTCCAGCTCATTCATAAATTCTACCAGATTTTCATTAGGTGTCTGAGTATATGCATAAAAATAAGTATACTTATCATACTGTCCCGCCGTAGTCAGATACTCATTATAAATAGCTTCTGCTGGTTGCAGCTCCACGACCCGGTTCTGTAAATAGACATTAGCTGCCTTATCCACCATGTACCTGGGAATTGCCATAGCGCAAAGTGCAATAGATACGACCACGCCCAGCACCAGTACCGCCACACTGACAAAGGTATAGTTCGTACCACTGACTATAGTCAGTCCCTTGGTCTTCTGCTGGCTCTTGTCGATCAGTCCCACGGGGGCAAGTACCGCACCCAGACAGGAAATATAAGCAGCCGGTCTGGTGGAACGAATAGCCTTGCTCATGCCGATCTTGTCATCCATCTCGGACAGGGTATGTACCTTACGCTCCAGGCAGTTAGTGAACAGCTTGCTCATGCCGCTGAAGCTGCCGCCCAGACCGGTAACATAGGACTTTTCAATGGGATTTTCACTGTTCCTGGAATCATAGAAGTCAATGACACGGCTCACACCCACGATCAGAGGCTCCAAGGAAGCGGTGATCTTCTGTCTCGCTTCCGTGACTTCCACATTTCCGGCATCTTCGTCTTCCCAGCGTCCGGCATTTTCTTCCCAGACCTTGTCTCCCGGATGCAGCACCCTGTTCAGGCAGGTCTTCTTCTGGAAACGCTCTACCGCACTCATGGGATCGTTCACGGCATAGGCTTCGGAAGCGATCATGGTATCGATAGCATCCTGCACGCCGTAAGCCACGGTTCTCTGTAACAGCACCTTGCCTGCGGAAAGCACGGTCACGATAGTACTGTTCTCATCGATCTTGATCATCATGGTAACAGTCTCGGTCTTCTCGTCACGAAGGATCTGGTATAAACTGTTGCTGCTGTAATCGAAGCACTCGATCTCCCAGCCGCACATCTGCGCCAGCTTATCATAACTGTTTAACAGTGCCTTGGGACAAGCCAGTGCCATGACACGGAGTTTCCCGTTCTCAGCCAGTCCGCCTGCCAGATAATATCCGATCTCATACTGGGTCAGATCCACGGGGAAATAATCGTTCGCATTGGTCTTCACCAGTGCCTCGATCTTGCTCGCCTTGACGTTCGGGATCTGTACCTCACGGCTCGCCACTCTGGTAGAAGAAATGGTAAAGATAACTTTCTTCGTGCGGATGCCGTTCGTCGCCAGTGCATTCACCAGATGCTCTGCATACTCCTGTGTCGGCTGCAGCATACCATCCACCACGATGCCTTCCGGTGTCTCCACCGTCAATACCTTGTAGACCTTCGGCTTCTTCACCTTATAGTCCATCTCGCAGATCTTCGTAAAAGAGTTTCCGATCTCAATACTCAATACGCGATTGTTCATTGCCATATTTCTACCCTTCCTCTTATCGGTTCTTTATCGTATTTGGGACAGAAAAAGTGTCCCAAGAACTTTCTAATCTCATATCAGATGTAAGTACCTGGTCTCAATGATACAGACCCAGATACCACTGCAAGAATTCATTGCCCCACAGGACAGCGACTGCCACCCCTGCGGAGAGATACGGTCCCATGGCGAGGACATGCCCTTCGCCGCTTACCTTCATACGGATCAGATGAATCACGGAACCTATGATACATCCCAGTAAAAATGCGAAAACAATCAATTTCCAGCCGAGTAACAGCCCACAGACCGCCATCAGCTTCACATCGCCGCCGCCAATGGCTCTGCCACCGGTAGCATAGTACAGAATAAGCAAAAATACACTGACACATAGGAAGCCGATCAGGAAATCCAGCCACTGTGTATAGTGGAAGACTCCATGGATCAGCCCCAGTGCCAGTATAAATAAGTTAAATCCCACAGGGATCTCATATGTTCTGAAATCAATCACACTTAAAGCAAGAAGTGCACTAAACAACAAGCAGTAGACTAGGGAATCCACGCTCATCCCAAATTTCCAGAATACGAGCAGGTACAGCACTCCGTTCAGAGCCTCAATGATGGGGTACTGAACGGAGATATGCGCCTTGCATTTCCGACATCTGCCTTCCAGCGCCAGGTAGCTGAACAGCGGTACGAGGTCGTACCACCGCAGCTGATAACCGCAGTTCATGCAGTGAGACCTGGTCGTTACAATATTCTCTTTTTTCGGGATACGGTAGATCAACACATTGAGGAAGCTACCGATCACGATTCCATAAAGGAAAATCACTATGTAGAGAAGAATTGTTGGGAGCATGTCAGGTGCCTTTCGACTTTATTGAAGATTATTTAAAATGATGTAGCAATCTTATACGCATTTGCAGTATCTGCCTTTGTCAGTTCATATGTTGCAAACTTAGCAGTATCATCTGTAGGGGATACTGAGCATGTACCATTAACTGCATCAAAAGTCACATAAAAATCACCATCATGATTTGTCAAGTTACCTTGAATCTTAGGAACATCCTTGATTGTTGTTGCTCCTAATGTTGTATGTGCAGTAACTCCAGTTCCAAGTGTATCCGTGGTTCCAGTAAACGGTATTCTTGTTCCTGTACCAGTTAAAGTTCCATCAGCAATATCTGCTAATACAGCAGTCTTAATATTCTCTGCATTCTGAATATCTGTGGATCTTCTAGACTGCTCTACATACTTAATGAACTGAGGTGCCAGTACACCAACCAGTACTGCCATGATAGCAATAACGATGATCAGCTCTACCAGGGAGAAACCTTTGTTTGTTAAGCTCTTCTGTTTCTTGTTCATAATTACATTCTCCTTTTTATGTGTTTTTTAATTTCAGGGTAGTAAGTTTTCCGCCCCATTTATTAATTATCGTCCTGTCCCTACACAGGACGGATAATCCAAAATAATTATAAGTTATCCAGTGCCGTATACATGGACATCATAGGCATCATACATGCAGCGATCAATCCACCGACCACGACTGCCAGTACAATGATGATCATAGGCTCCATAGCTGCCATCAGAGACTGTACAGACATTTCTACTTCTTCATCATAATAATCTGCCAGCTTGTCCAGCATTTCTTCCGTATTACCGGATTCCTCACCGATACGGATCATCTGGTATACCATGGGAGGAAATAATCCACTCTCCTGCAGTGGCCTGGATAACGGCATACCAATGGTAATCTCCTCCTTGGCATCTTCCATTGCTTCTTTAAAGTAAACATTGCTCATAACTCCCGACACAATGTCCACCGCTTCAATCAGTGGTACACCGGCACCCAACAGGGTACTCATGGTACGTGCCATCATAGAGGATGCTGACTTTGTGGTCAGTTTTCCGAACAAAGGTGCCTTCAGTGCAATCTTTCCGAAGAAATGCTTTCCGGCATCGGTTTTGGCAAATACCCGGATAGCGAATACCAGCGCAATAATTACCGGAATAATAATAAACCAGTAATTAATAATTCCATGGCTCAGATTTACATAAAACTGTGTGATCCAAGGCAATTCCGTTCCCAGGTCTTTAAACATATCCTCATAGTTAGGAATAACCACCACCAGCATTACGATCGTAACAATAATAGCCACAACGCACACCGCTATGGGGTAGATCATTGCTTTTTTTACCATTGCCTGCGTCTTGTGGGAACGCTCTAACTGGGTTGCTACACGTTCCAGTGCAATCTCCAGACTACCGGATGCCTCACCGGCAGCCACCATATTCACCATAATCCCCGGGAATACTTTTGGGTGCTCTGCCATGGAGTCTGCCAGGGTCTCACCCTTTTCCACGCTGATGCGGACTTCCTTCAGTGCATCCTGTAATCTCTTATTCTCTGTCTGCTCACAGAGCATTTTCAGGGATTCGAGGATGCTGACACCCGCTTTGGTCATACTGACGAACTGGCGGCACATGACGCTTAGATCCCTGGCCTTGGGCCATCCGCCGATCTGGATATCGATGTCTTTCGTCAGGAAGCTCTGTTCTCCCAGATTGATAATGGTCAGCTCCTGCCTTCTCAGTTCTGCCATTGCCAGATCTTTGTTATCCGCTTCCAAACTTCCCTTTACTTCTTTTCCAGCCTTTGTGATGGCTCTGTAGCCATAGGTCGCCATGTGCCTTCCCTCCAATGCGTCTCTATCTTTAACTTCTCCCCAACTATGTAAGACGGGCCCCTGTCCTGAAAAGGTCCAGGCTTTTGAAAAATTTTTATAAATTTTGATAAATTTCTATAAAATCTTGCTATTTTTATAGAATTATACGTCAAATGATACTTTTACCATCTCGGAGAAGGATGTCGTGCCGTCCAGTACGTAGTCCGTGGCACTCATACGCAGGGTATGCATTCCTTCTTTTAATGCTTCTTCCTTTAAGATATCGGCACCTTCCCGCTTGCTGATGATCGTCTTCAGCTTCGGTGTGATCTGCATGATCTCGTAGACACCGATACGACCCTTGAATCCGGTATTGTCGCATTTGCTGCAGCCGCAGGGTTCGTAGATGGTTACATCTTCCTCTTCTTTTATGCCCATGAACTCTTTTTCATCCTTAGTGGCCTGCTTCGGCTTTTTACAGACGGGACAGAGTCTGCGGACCAGTCGCTGTGCGATAACGCCGATGACGGAATCTGCGATCAGGTAGGATTCGATCCCCATATCCTCCAACCGGGTGATGGTGCTGGCGGAGGAATTGGTATGCAGGGTACTTACCACCAGGTGTCCGGTGATAGATGCCTGTACGGCGATGCTGGCGGTCTCCTGGTCTCGGATCTCACCGATCATGATGATATCCGGGTCCTGTCGCAGGATGGAACGCAGTGCCGTCGCGAAGGTTAAGTCTGCCTTGGTGTTGACCTGTACCTGGTTGATACCGTCGATATTCGCCTCGACAGGATCTTCGACGGTGATGATGTTCACGTCTTCTTTGTTCAGCTCGCTCAGTGCGGTATACAGGGTGGTGGACTTACCACTTCCGGTAGGTCCGGTTACCAGGATGATACCGTGAGGATTTTTCAGAATGTAGTCAAACTGTTTTAATTCGTAGGGCTTGAAGCCCAGCTGGCTCTTGTCGCGGTTCAGTGCACTCTTCGCTGCAAGACGCATTACGACTTTTTCCCCGTATACGGTAGGCAGGACGGATACACGGATATCGTATTCCACGCGGTCTACGATCTGGGTAATACGTCCGTCCTGGGGTTTTCTCTTCTCGGAGATATCCATGCCGCCGATGATCTTGATACGGGCGATGATGGCGGACAGTACGTTGACACCGTATCTCGCTCTCTCATAGAGGGCACCGTCGATACGGTAACGGACACGGATGATATTTTCCATAGGTTCGATATGGATATCGGATGCACGCTGGCGGACGGCTTTTTCGATCATGTCCTTGACCAGCATTACGATGGGGGAGCTGTTGATGTTCTCCTCTGTGGCGATATCTTCCACCACATCCAGCTTTTTCTCTTTGGCGTAGGCAGCCAGTGCCTCGGTCACTTCCTCCTGACCGAAATATTTATCGATCGCCAGCATGATGCTACGAGTGGTAGCTACTACGGGCTCTACCTGGAAGTTGGTGATGATATTGATGTCATCGATGGCGTTGTAATCCAGGGGATCCGCCATGGCGACCATGAGAACGTTGAAGTTATTCTCTTTGTAGGCGAAGGGGAAGATCTTGTTCTTCTTCAGGACGTTGACCGGTACCAGATTCAGTACTTCCTTGTCCACATTGACGCTCTGGAGATCGATCATATCCAGATCCAGCTGGCGGCTCAGTGCCTTCGCCAGATCATCCTCCGATACGACTCCCTCATCTACGAGGAATTCTCCCAGCTTCCTGCCCTGACGATTGGGGTTATCCAATGCCTGCTGCAGCTGTTCATTCGTGAGGACACCGCTGTTTACCAGTAATTCACCTAAACGGACTTTTTTTCTGCCTAATTCCATGATCATTCACCTGTTACTTTTACATTTTGGGAGTATCTGCATAATTGTAGCTTTTTTCGTTACAACTTACAATTTTTTTAGCTCAATACTAAAATATTATAGCATATTTAAGATTTATGTAAATTGTTTTTAGTACTTTTGTATCAATTTCTGTGGGAAATTATATTCCCAGCTCCTGATGAAAATAGATAAGCGGCGAATATGTATATCTTCTTTTGAATTCCTGCGGATCCATTTTTCTGCTTCCTGATACATGCTGTACATATTCTTGTACAAACGTCATTGCCTCTTCTTTGATACGGTCGAGATATTTTATTGTCTCTTTAAATTCATCCTTATCAATAAAGAGCATCTTTCGTATCAATATATTCACTTTTGGTTATGATAACTATTTTGGTGTAATCAAGACCCGATCTATGGCTTTTGGATCTCTGAGTTTTTTTGAACTTAAAAGAATATGGATGTGATATTTCGCTTCTGTATGGCACACATATATAATAATCATAATGTGATTGAAACAGTAAACAATTTTATGCCCGTTGGTTCTTTTTCAATATTTCATGGTATGGTGGATCAGGATGTTCCTCATAGAAACGAGTGGTTAATTTTAAAATCTGATAATCATTTTCCGGTAAATTCATTTTTCCTCCTTCGTAGAATGTAAAAAACGAGAGGCTATTCAGCCTCTCGCCAAATCCTTCATCACTCGGTCAATTTTTATTTTACCGTCCTGTCAGAACCGTCACAGGACT
>ENA-ORNF01000206-ORNF01000206.1-human-gut-metagenome-genome-assembly--contig:-NODE-206-length-60955-cov-6.429113_pt1 | contig 60955 bp, 53 predicted proteins | sample MGYA00242110_ERZ509012 | MGnify/ENA primary metagenome ERZ509012 (study PRJEB26280, sample SAMEA2338714) | human gut metagenome | biome: human gut; feature: human-associated habitat; material: faeces... | reverse complement strand
CTTTCGATTTGAGCAGTTTCCATACCGGCTACATCTTGTCCTTGCGTATCAAGCCAGCCTGCAAGAGTATATCTCGTTTTTGCAACAGGTTCGTGATTTTTGTCAAGATATTCTAAAAACGATTTGTAAGTTTTGAAAATACGTGCCCAAGTTTTTCACTCAGTCCGGAAAATAAAGCCATCTTTCCACCTTATAAAAGATTTTTCAAAGTTTTTTTTAATTGCTGAAAATTTTGTTCATCCATTGCATCAACGATTTCCATAATTTGAACATGATGCAATTTTTGCTCATACTTTTCAAGTTTTCCAAGTGACAAATTCAAACTTTCACTTATCGCCTGACGTGTTATGCCGTTGTTTGAAGCAAGTTCTGACAACGAAAAATCATCAAAATAATAATCTTTCAAAAGTTGAAGTTGCGATTGCTTCAAAAGTTCACCATAACAGTCAATCAACTTGCAAATATACACATTTTTGTTAAGTTCGCCCATAATCACCTGTCAAGTAAAAAAACTTTACACATAATATATCATTTCTTTGCACAAATAGCAAGTGTTTTTTTAAAAAAACTACAAATATTTTCTTTGGAGAAGAAAAGATATCTTGAAATGTAGATTAATATATGGTATAATAATAAAAAAGTAATTTAATAAGAGGTGAAAGTTATGCATTGGGCAGAGGAACTTGCAAGAAGAATTATTGAAAAAAATCCAAATAAAGAAGAGTACGTTTGTGCAGCTGGTATAAGTCCATCTGGATCTATCCACATTGGAAACTTTAGAGATGTTGCCACAAGTTATTTTGTTTATAAAGCATTAATAAAGTTAGGGAAAAAGGCACGTTTGCTTTTTTCTTGGGATGAGTTTGATAGATTAAGAAAAGTACCTGTAAACGTAAGTAAAGTTGATAAATCATTTGAATCATGTATTGGAATGCCATATGTTGATATTAAAAATCCATTTCCTGAAAATTCTGATTGTAAAACATATGCACAATACTTCGAAAAAGAATTTGAAGAATCAATGAAAAAATTTGGTATCGAACTTGATTATCGACATCAAGCAAGTATGTATCGTGATGGAAAGTATAGAGATTACGTTCTTCATGCATTAAAGAAGAGAAAAGAAATATTCGATATAATCGATAGACATCGTACTCAAGATGCACAAGAAGGAGAACGTGATGCCTTTTTCCCTATCAGCATTTACTGTCCTGTTTGTGGGAAAGATAGTACAAAAATAATCAGTTTTGATGAAGAAAAAATGACTTGCGAGTATGAATGTGCTTGTGGACATCATGGAACATTCGATTTTAATAAGGATTATAATTGTAAATTATCATGGAAAGTTGACTGGCCTATGAGATGGCTTTATGAAAAAGTTGACTTCGAACCAGGTGGAAAAGATCATGCAAGTATCAATGGTAGTTATGATACAAGTAAAGAAATTAGCCGTGAGATTTTTGGATATGAACCTCCAATCTTCCAAGGTTATGAATTTATAGGAATCCGTGGTACAACTGGAAAAATGTCAGGATCATCAGGATTAAATCTAACACCTGATACATTATTGAAATTATATGAACCTGAAGTTCTTTTATGGTTATATTCAAAAACTGAGCCAACAAAAGCATTTGATTTCTGTTTTGATGAAGGAATTTTAAGACAATACTTTGAATTCGATAAAATGTATGATGAAGTGAAAAATGGTACAGCTCAAGACTATGCTAAAGATATAATGTTCTATACAGAAGTAAAAGGACGCGAGGTTAAGACAGTTCCTATGGGATTAATAGTTCAACTTGGTTCAGTTGTTGATTTTAATGTTCCAATGTTAGAAGTTGTTTTTGAAAAAATAGGAACTCCTTATAAATATGATGATTTCAAAGATCGTCTTGATCGTGCTAAATTCTGGCTTGAACAATGTTCTCCAGAAAACCGTAATGTTCTACGTAAAAATAGAAATTGGGATGTTTATGAAACTTTAACTGACATTGAAAAAGAAGAAATTAAAGCTTTATATGACTATTTAAAGAATAATAAATTTACACTTGATGAATTACAAACTGAATTATATGCGGTTGTTAAAAGAGTAAGACATATAGATACAGAAAATAAAGAATTAAAACAATTACAAGGTGCATTCTTTAAAAATGTTTATCGTCTTTTAATCGATAAAGAAAAAGGTCCACGTTTGTATTTATTCTTATATGCAATTGATTTAAATAGATATCTTCCATTACTAGACTTTAGTTATCCAAAAACTGAAGAAGAAAAAGTTGTTGTTACAGAAGAAGTAAAAGAAGAAGTTATCGAAGAAGTAAAAGAAGCAGATCCTGTAGAAGCAGTTTTACCAGAAATTACAATTGATGATTTCCTAAAGATAGACCTAAGAGTATGTGAAGTATTAAAATGTACAGAAATTAGAAAATCTCATAACTGCTATAAATTAGTTCTAAATGATGGCTTAAAAGAAAGAACAATTGTATCTTCAATTAAACCTTATTATGCTCCAGAAGAACTAATTGGAAAGAAAATAATCGTAGTTGCGAACCTTAAATCTGCTCGTATAACAGGTGTTACTAGCGAAGGAATGTTATTAGCAGGAACTAATAACGCTTGTGGATGCAAAGTTATTATTGTTGATGATAAGGTTCCTGTAGGAACACGTATTAAATAAAAAAATAAAAATCTTGTGGTTTACGAATCACAAGTTTTTTTTGCTCTTTTTTTCTTAAATACTTTCTTAAAGAAGTGAAAGAATTCAAGAGGAAGTAGAAGAGGTATAAGCATCTTAAAAATTCTCACAATTTGCTTTTTGATATTAAGAAAATTTTTCTGATAACCTTTTTGTAATAAACTATAATAAATAAAGATACCTATTACAAAAAATAAAATAGAATAGATCGTAATATAATGTGAAGTATTTTTGATAATGAATAATGTACAAATATAGCTTATAAGTATCCAATAAGTAATTTCACAAAAATAACTTAATATAAGTCTTTTCTTGGTTTTATCATTAAATGTTAGTATCCTAAGAGTATCAAATGTAATACCTATAAAGATGCCAAAAATAATATAAAAAATAATAATTTTTACTTGTTCAGCTGCACTAATCATTTAAATAATTTTTGAATGAAACTTTTGTTTGATTTCTTTACATTAGGAACATAAAAAGATAAGGAATTAATTGTACCATTAATTAACATATCACCTTTATCAACATCAAATGATTTCATTTCCATATTTTCTCCAGTAATCTTTAAATTACCCATATTTGTTTTAATTTGGAATTCTAAAGGATTTAAAGAATCAATTTTTTCTACTCCACTTATCCTTAGAACTTTTCTACTATCAAGACTAATAAGTTGTTTTATTGTTTCATTCATATATATCACCCATTAAATTATATGAATAAGGTTATGAAAATATACAAAAAAAGCAGAAGTTATCTGCCTTTGCTTTTTGTGCGTAATAAATCATCAAAATTAGATTTAAATTTATCGAAACCTATAACCTTATATCCGTAAGGAGTATCACTTGGATGTATTTCGCATATTTCACTTTCGTTCATGTATTTTAAAATAACTTCTGTTGATGGATATAAAATAACAATTTTTAAATCAGAATCATTTGGTAAACGCATTCTTAAGAATGGTTCAACTTCATTTAAAAATCTTTTGTTGGGGTAACTACGTCCTTTACGACTTCCTCCAAATCTTAAGCACCATGTAGTTTTGTTATTTATGGTAACAGAAGAATTAGAAGGTATTTTAACTAAAGCTACATAGTATGTTCTATCTTTAGTTTTCATAATAAAGTCATAATTCTTATTTTTTTCTTTTATATACTCAATTTTCTTTTCGGCTAAGAATTCTTCAATTTCAATATGTACTAATTTATCTTTATGATAATTAATGAATAAGGTAACTATTCCTAGTAGAATTAAAAAAACACCAATAGTTATAAAATAATTTAAGAAAACATCGCTTAAAAACATATTATATACCCATCTCCTCAAGGATAAGTGAAAAGATGTAATCAGTTGTATAAATGTTATCTCCAGTAGGAACATTTGTATCTATGAAAAAATCATAGTCTTCAAATACATTTTCATCAATTAATTCTTTGTTTTGAATTTTCTTATCTAATGAGTTAATTATTTCTTCTAGTTTTTGTTTTAATTCTTTAGTAAGTTTTCCTTTTTCAGACAAAGCTTCAGTTAAATCTTCTAAATAAAGAAGATAATTAATAGCATTTTCATATGCTAGCAAATCGGTGATTGATTTATTAAAATAGTTGTTATAATAAATTTTGATTATTTCAAGTTCTTCATGAATATAACTAAATCCTGTTTCGAATATCACTTCAAGTTCATCGCTTATATTTTTCTTTAAACGTTCAAGATTTATGATATGATCTAAAACTTTGAAAACATCAGATAAACGAGAAATGAGAACACTATTATTTTCTTTTAAGGCATCGATTAACTGTTTGTTATCACAAACATAAGCACGATAATCTTTACTTTGTATCATTTTTAGTTCCTTCTTTTTTACGTTTTTTCTCTTCTTTAGCTTTTTTCTTAATTTCTTTTTGTTCTAATTTGTATTGTTTATCATTGATTGTATAAGGTACCTTACCATTTTTACCCATTGGCAAACATTTGTTGATTAAGGCTCTAAGTATTTCAGTACTACCTTCAACAATACTTTCTTTAGGAATTAGAAAAGCAGCATCGTTTACAGTACTAAAATAAAAAGCATCATTTGTCTCAACAACCTTTGCAATTAGATTCCAATTAAGAACTATTTTGTTTAAATCACGACTATCGTATTTAACTATTTTCTCTTTTGTAACTTCATAAGTATCAATTACATCTTTGTTTGTTTTTTCTTCTTTTTTAGTAGCTCTTGTGACACTAAATAGAATGTATAGTGGAACAAAGAGAATGCCAATGATGGCAAGTGACCAGCAAAGAACATAAGAAAAAGACTCTTTATTAACTTCTTTTTGTGTTAGTAGAGTTATAAAAGCATATATTCCTAGAGCAGATATAAAATACATAAAGAATGAATGAGTAAGGATATATCTTGTATTAAATTTTCTTACCATTTTTTTATTGAATTTGTTTTTACTTACGACTTTTGTTTGTGCCATATTTTCACCTCATAATTAATATATAATATTATAACAAATTTTTAGGAAAAATAAAATAGTTTATTATAGTTTTGTAACAAAAGTGTAATAATGTGATATAATGAAAGTAAGTTATATAGTAAAGGTGGTTTAAACATGAATACAATTAAAGTAAAAAAAGGTAAAACTAAATTTATTGCTCATCGAGGTTTGAGTGGATTAGAAAGGGAAAACTCTTTAAGAGCATTTGTTGCGGCAGACAATCGCACATATTATGGCTGTGAATGTGATATCCATTATACAAAAGATAAACATCTTGTTATTTGCCATGATGATTTTACTGGAAGAGTAAGTGATACTAATCTAGTTATTCCTGATTCTTCTTTTGAAGAAATTGATAAAATTAGATTAAAAGAATTTGACTCACAGATAAGCGGTAGAGATTTAGTGGTTCCAACATTTCTTGAATATTTACAATTACAAAAGAAATATGAGAAGCACTGTATCATTGAGATAAAGTGTGAAATTAATTTAGATGAGGCAAAAGAGATATTAGACATAATAAAGCCATACTATGAACTAGTTACATTTATATCGTTTCATTTAGATAATTTAAAAATAATTCGTAGTCTAGATGAAAAAATACCGATGATGTATCTTTCAAGTAAGTATGATGACTCTTTGATAAGTATATGTAAAGAGTACAACCTAGGAATAGACATATTATACAAAGAACTAACAAGTGAGAGAATAGAGAAGTTTCATGGTAGCAATATAATTGTCAATGCTTGGACGATTAATGATAAAAATGTTGCAAAAAGTCTGATAGAATGGGACATAGATTTCATCACAACAAATATTTTAGAATAAAAGCAAAATAATACATATTTTACCTCTTTAGAAAAGTATAATCTTTGCACAAGAGGTGATTGAAATGAATGTATTTATTGTATGTCCTTATGAGGAAAAATATTTAAGAACTTGTGAGAATTTAGAAAGAATTAATTTTTGTGAAATTAGTATTATAGGTGATTATGAAAAGATAAATAGAATTGCTTGTGACAAAAGAATAAAAATTAAATCTAGAATAATTGATATTAAAAGTGAAGAATGTATTGTAAATTATTTAAAAACTAAAGATAAAAAAACATCAATAATTGTCTTTGGGTTAATTAATGAAAGTTATCAAAAACAAATTGTGAATAATACTGCAAAAGAATTACCATTAAATAGTTTTTATGTTATTGATATACCTAAATTACGTCATTTCATTTTTGTTAATACAGCATCTAATAATCGTACTTACGAAATGACAGAGAAGAGGAAAGGTATGATATCTTTGCATAAGTTTATGAAACTTCTAGGAATATATAAAGCTAATGTTGCCTTAATAACAAGTGATACTAAAAAAATGGAAAGTATAGAATATAATTTAATCAAAATGATATTGAAGGAAAATCTCAATAAGCAGATTAGTTTCATTAATCCATGTAAGATTAGTGATGTTTTTAATCTAAATAGTAAATATAATATTTTTGAATCGAATATTAATGTTTTGATGTTTAAAAATACTGATGTTGCTAAAACGTTCATTGAATTACTTACATTATTTACTTCATATAGGATTGGTATAATAAATGAATACAATGGAAACTATTATATTGATGGTTGTAAAATAAAAGATGAGGAGAATATTATTTTTACTATTCTACTCATCAGTAAATGTATTAATTCAAGAGAACATATTTTGAAATTATCTAATCAATGAGATTACACTTAATACCTAGACTCTGTAATTTTTCTAGTGGTTTTTCATAACCACGGAAAAAGGAGTCTATGTTTTTTATTATACATTCTTCTCCGCTTGCAATTGCTGCTAAGACAAGTGAAGCACTACAACGGAGGTCGTGGGCAGTACAAATTCCTCCGTGGTATCCATTAACAGGGTTAATTTGTATTTGTTTGTTTTTTTCTGATATATTTGCACCAAGTTTATTGAGTTCGGGAATATGAGAAAAGCGATTATCAAAAATAGTTTCTTCGATAACTGACATGCCTTTAGATAAAGATAATATTGTTGTAAGAATTGGTGCCAAATCACTAGGAAAACTAGGATATGGTCCTGTCTTGACAGTAATTGATTTTAGAACGTTTCCTTTATTAATTGATATATTATTATTGTTATAATTAAGGCTTAAACCCATTTTTTTGAGAACATCTAAATAATTTTCAAGACTGTCTGAAGAAGCATTAGTAATGATTACTTTAGTAACATTAGGTAAAGCTCCTAAAGCAAGATAGGTTCCTGCTTCAATACGATCACTCATAACAGTATATTCTGTTCCTTTAAGTTCGCATACACCATCAATAAAAAAGGTGTTTTTCTCTAAGTTAATTTCAGCACCCATAGAATTAAGAAAGTTCATAACATCTATTACTTCTGGCTCTATAGCACAGTTATGAAGTATCGTTTGTCCTTTTATGAGAGTTGCTGCAAGAAGTACATTTATTGTAGCTCCAACTGAAGGAAACGGAAAAGTAATTTCAGCACTATGAAGGCTAGAAGAATCACAAACTAAATAATTATCCACATAATGAAATTTAGCTCCTAATGCTTCAAATGCATCAATATGATAATTAATCGGTCTACTTCCTAAATTACATCCTCCGCAAGATTTCAAGGCTATTTTCTCAAAATAATTCATACATGAGCCTAAAAAATAATAAGAGCCTCGTAATTTCTTCACTTTATCAGAAAAAATGCTAGTAGCTTCATTATTTCGCTTAATTATTACAGTATTACGATTATACATAACAAAATGGCCCATTTCTTTCATTATCTCAATAATAATTCTAATGTCAGTTATATCGGGGACGTTATTTATAACACATAATTTATCTGTTAGTAAGCAAGCAGGCAAAAGAGCCACAGCACTATTTTTAGCTCCACTAATTGTAACTAAACCACCATAATTGTTTTGTTGTTTATGTATAACCAAATCCATAATAATCACCTATATAGATATATATGATTGTCTGTTTTGATTTATGAAGAAACATCCACTTAAAATGACATTTTTTAATAATTATATAACAAGTTTTAAAAATAATGCTTTTATTTAAAACAAAAATGTGGTACAATTATGTAAAGTGGTGATTATAATGAGATATAGAATTGAAAAAGATAGATTAGGCGAGAAAACGATTGCTCAAGAAGCTTACTATGGAATAGCTACAGATCGTTCGAAAGATGCCTTCCAATTAACAAAACATGGCTTATCAAGACAAATGATTAAGGCTTTAGCCTTAGTTCAAAAAGTAGTTGTTAAGACAAATTGCAAAATGGGATTACTCAACAAAAAGGAAGCTGAAGCTTTACAGTTAAGTTGTGATGAAATTCTTAATGGTAAATTACATGGTCAATTCATAGTTGATGTTGTTCACGATGGTTATGGCTATGGAATGAATGCAAATTGTGTTGAAGTAATAACTAATAGAGCCAATGAAATGTTAGGCGGTAAAAAAGGTTCTCTTTCACCAATTTCTATTGATAAAGTAACATTATATGAAAATGTTAATGAAATAAGTATTTTAGTTGGTAAAGTTGCTTTAGTTAAACTAACGAAGAAATTAATTGCTGAGTGCAAAAAAACATATAATACTTTATATACATTTCTAGAAAACAATAAGAGTAAAGAAAATACCTTAGTTTACAATCAACTTAAGTCTACAGCTGAGATTTTAGAAAGAGATACAAAGAGAATAGATAAAGCTATTCCTTCTGTACTCCAAGTAAGTTATGGCGAAAATGTACCTGAGAATATAAAAGAAAATTACTTAAAAGCTTTTATTGATTGCTTAAATAGTGAAGTAACTGAAAAATATGTTTTATCAGAAAACTACCTTTCAACAAGCAACAATTTAGATTGTTTTATGTACATATCAACGCTTGTGAAGGACTTGATGGTTAATTTTTCACGTTTAATGAGTAACTTATACAAATTATCAGAAAATGATATGATGCATTTCCCAAGCATTCAAGATGTAGATAAATCTTCAAATAAATTGATATTATCATTTGTAAAACAAGTATCCTTCTACATAGTTGGAAACGACATGACAGTTTCTCGTGCTGTTGAGGAGGGAGAATTAGATGATAATTACTACTTACCTATTATTTATGCTTCTCTTCATGAAAGTATTAATTTGGTTAGAAGAACAATTAGAACTGTAAAAGAAAAAATATTTGAAGTATTAGATATATAACAAAAAAACTTGTAAGAGTGTAGCTACCATAATGGATAGTTACACTTTTTATTAATTGATTAAAAAAATATATTTTTCTTTACAAGAAAATAGTTATATGATATTATATGGTTGTGAGAATAACTTAACTATATCTAGGGGTATGCAATACTAAAAAAGATACTCCTGAAAAGGGAGTTTTTTCATAATATGAAGAAATTGGAGGAAAAACAAAAAACTTAGAAACATTTTATCAATTATATGTATTTTAAATTAGAAAAAAAACAAAGGTAACAGAAGAAAAAATAAAGAAAGGAAAAACGAAAAATGTCAATATTAGAAAAAGATTTTATAGTAACAAGAGTAGATCAGGTTTATAATAAAAGTTTAAAATTAACTCAAGAAGGAATAGGAACAACATCAATTAGCTTATGTTCAGAAAAAGAAAATACAGTTTTATCTATTCCTTTATGGGAAGCTGGTAGTGAAGTAGATATAAAATTAGGTTTATTGCTTTATTATCGAAATTATAAAGGCTATGCAGAAGGAGATTTTGGATCAGGAGTAAAACTGAATCTTTATAGCAATATAACGAAAGAAGGAAATATATATTGTATAGCTGATTCAGGCTTAATACGAGATTTCTATGAACTCTCAACAACTAATGAAAATAAGTACAATGCACTTACGAATAAGTATTTAATTGCTTCAGGGAGTGATTATATTTTATATGATAAAGACGGAAATAAAGTTTGCTATTCAGGACTTAATAAAAAGTATCCAAGTTATATAGAGAGTGCAAATGGGAATAAAATAAGTTTAACATTAACTAGTGACGGCTATTTGAGTGAAATAACAAATAATCGAGACTTAAAAGTTGTTTTTACATATGATGCTAATAAGTTTATTACAATGATAAAATTTTATCGATATAATACTACGTATGAAGAAATATACAGAATAGGCTTTACTTATACGACTAAACAACTTAATGGTACAACATATGGTTACATTACTAAAATAGAACGTGGATGTAATAGATACTTTGAACGCTATGCAATACATATTTCTGAAAAAGAAACAGGTATTGAAGTACAAAAAGGGATGACAAATGAAAAGTTTATATATGTTGATACTGATGCAAGTTTTAAAGTACAATATGGAGTTAATGGTAAAAGGTATATGAATATATATTATTTAAATCCATTTAACACAAAAGTTATAGATGATTTAGGTAATATAACTTATTATGGATTTGATGCAAATCTTTTCCCAATTTATGAATGTAATGAAAAAGGTTATATAAAATCATATAATCTTGGTATAGATTATAAAAGCGTAGGAGTATCAAATGTTTATAGCATTAATCCTTCATTTTTAGGAGATAATTTACTAAGCGACCCTTATAACAGTGGAATAGTAAAATGGCATTGTAATAGCACAAATGTAAAGATTGAAAAAATTGAAGATAATGAAACAGAATATAATAATATTACAAGCCCTACTAGCGGTGATGATAAATATAATCCTAATATGTTGTATGGAATAATTGGCAACGAAGTTATTCAAGTTGAGAAATTAAACCATTTAATAACTCAAGATGTACTATTATATTTTGAAGAAAATATATCAGGAAAAGCAAATGAAATGCTAATTTTTGGTTATTGGCTATGTCCTTATTTAGATTTATATAATAAAATAAATGAATTTGAGATAGCACAAGTTACCCTTAAATTATTTGATTCAAATAATAATTTAGTGTGTAAGAAAGAAAAATCAATAAATAGAAAAAGTATTACACTTTATGATTGTAAATGGAATAGATACTATCGTGATTGGATGTACATTGCTGATTACATAGAACCAACTAACGATTACGCAAAAGTAAGAGTTGAAGTAAAGATGTTATCTGAAAGTGGCGAATATAGAGTTGCTAGATTAACTGGTTTTACATTAAGAAAGAAAAGTTATGGAACATATATTAAAGTTAATGAAACAGGTAAAATAGAAGAATATCAAAATAGTGTTGTTTCATATGATGAAACATTTAAAGAAACAGATGATATGAAAATTGAAGCACTTAACGGTTATACATTTGAAACAAAAAAAGATTCTAAAAACAGGGTTGAAGGAACATATAATGTTTTAGGATCTATGGCTACAACTGAATATAACTCAGTAAGTAATATAAAAAAGAAGACAATATCTTTACATGGTAGTAGTTTATATAGTGAGGTATTAAATGAATACAATTCAACACCAGAACAAACTAAGGATGAATTCGTTACAAAATCTATAGATACTGATGGAAGTAATGAGACATACGATTGGAATAAAACACGTAAAACAACAAATTATGTAAAATTAGATACATCACTTAAAAAACTTTTTACATTTGATCCATCATATCGAAAGAGAAAAATATTATTTGACCAAAATAATACTTCATTAACTACGCATACATTAACATACGAAGAAAGCGATAATATAAAGACGCTTCTAACTCCTAATAAATTATATACATTTAGTTATAATGAAGATAATAAATTAGTAAGTGTAAAGGTGTCAAAAAATAGTACATCGACATCAAAGGAATTATTTAGTTATGGCTATAACAATGCAGGATTCTTATATAATGAAAAATATGGTACAAATGGTGACGAGTATAATTATACTTACACAAAAACAGGAAAAGTATCGATAATAAAGGAAAAAGCAAGAAACGAAGCAGAAAAATCAGTAGCATATTTCGAATATGATGGATTAGATAGACTTAAAACAGTATCTAATGGAAAACATCTGCTAGTAGAAGAATTTACATATGATGAAGGAAATAATGTAGCAAGTGTAAAAAAATATAATGATTCCGAAGTAAAACAATTTGAAAAAAATGTGATATATGATAATAATAACTCTGTTTCTGAAACAATCATTAAAGTAAAAGATAGGTATGAGTTTATTAGTCATTCTGGAATAGAAAACTCACTTAGTGTTGATAACAGATCTAAATTATTTAACCTAAAATATACTAATACATCAAAAAAAAGGCCTACAGCAACGTGTTTGTTCAATGGGGTATCTAACGATGTCACATATTTTTATGGTAAGAAGGAATCGCCACTAGTATATACATATAAAGCATTAAGTGGAAAGAGTATTTTAAGAACTACTGATAATGGCAAGTGGTGTATAGACAATGGAAGTGTCCAAGAAAGTTTATCTTATAAAATAGATACAAATACATCTACATATCCTAAAATGACAATAGGTATGTATTTTAAAGTGAGTGGGAGTGTATCTGGAACTTTATTTTCCATTGGTAAAACAAACGATAATTATTATGTGATAGGAGTTATTAATGGAAGAACCTTAACTATATCTGTAAAATCAAAAAATAATGCATATGATGATTTAAAATTTACAAGCAAGATAAATCTAAATGAATGGAACTATGTTTCTTTTGCCTTAACTACAAAAAAGGTGGGTAATCTTAAAAATATGGATTATGAGGCAATTCTTAATGGAGAAAGTCTATCAAAATCATATTTGGATGTTGATTTTGAATTTGCTAGTGCTAATAATATATTATACGTTGGAACTAATTCAAACAACAATAATAGATTAAATGCAAAGATTGGACCAATAATGTTTACTAAAGGTGCTTACATGTACAAAACTGAAGTAGATGAATTTAAGCAAAAACTAGATTTATTATTAGAAGAAATCGAGGGAAGCGTACATTTCAATAATAAAGAATTACATGAAGAAACCGTATTTATACAAATGAATGCTGCTCTTGAAGGAATGTATCCATTGCGTAAGGATTTACGATCAGCAAATGGAGGATATCCGTTAGAGTATAGTATGATAGATAATGGCATATGCAATAAAAGTAATCAATTCATATTAAATGAAGATGTTTCTAAAAGAGTATATAATGCCATTGGATCTAAATTAGTATATCGAATGTTGTCAGGTACTATTCAATCTATTATAATGAATATATGTTTATATGATTTAAATTATCAAAATAGATATTTGTTTGAAACTAAAGCTGGTTCTTCAAATGGATTTGGCGCATATATAAATGAAAATAATGCGATAGAAATTACTATGTTAAATCAAACTATTACAACAGATGTAGTGATTGATGACAATGTATTTACTAAATTGCATTTCCAATGGACTAAAAATAGTGGACAAAATATATCATATAGTGTTAAAATATATAAAAATGAAACAATTGCATATAGTGGTACAGTTCAAACTAATGAAGCAATTGAAAGTGAAAAAGTATATATAGGGACAAATGCTAACGGAAATAGTCCTTTGTATGGACAAATAGAAATGTTAGCTTATGATAACCAATTAGTAACTCAAACGGCAAGCAAAAAAATATATAGTATAACAAGAAGTAAAGATTATAACTGTTTAGGCTTACTTTTAGAAGAAAGTTTAACAAAACAAAATAAATTTATAACAATAAAGAATGAATATGAAACCATAAATAACAAACTTACTGGTAGAGTCAGCAAACAAACAGTGAAATGTAATGATACAGAAGAAGTATATGATTATACGTACAATAAAAGCGAAAAAACAATTGAAGAAAAGAAGAATAATTCAATAAACAAAAAATATTTCTATGATGTAAGAGGTTATTTAATAAAAGAAAACATAAATTCTTTAGATAAATGTATAGAATATACATATGACAAAAATGGAAATATCACCAAAAAGAAAGAAACAAAAATATCTGATGGAACTGTTATAAATACACAAAATTATAACTACATGCAAGATATATGGCAAGATTTATTGATAGATGACAATGGAGAGAATTATGAAGATACATTCATAGGAAATCCAACAAACCTACTAGGATATAATTTTGTTTGGTTTGCAAATAGAGTAAAAGAAATAACTAAAGGTGATATACGAGAAGAATTAGAATATAATTATGATGGTACTCTAAATATAAGAAAAATATATAAAAATAATACGTTAGAAAAGCAACTAAAATATTACTATGATGATGGTAAACTAATATATGAAGAAGGTAATGAAAAACTATACTTTATGTATGACAAAGATGAAATAGTTGGGCTAAAGTATTCAGGAAAAACATATTATTATGTAAAAGACCTATTTGGCACAATCACAAGAATATGTGACGAAGAAGGTAATATTGTTGTAGAGTATGAATATGATGCATATGGTAATGTTCAAGAGATAAAAGGAACGCAAAAAGAAATTTTAGGTAAAATAAATCCAATAATTTATAAAGGTTACTATTATGATAGTAATGTAGAGTTATATTATTGTAATACAAGATATTATAATCCAAAAATTTGTAGATTTATAAGCCCAGATGGTGTTACGTATTTAAACCCTGAGAGTATAAATGGATTAAATCTATATACTTATGCAAATAATAATCCTATTACAATTAAACATAATGCTACTAATATTGAAATTATAAGTACATCGAGTTCTAAATTTGCTACAAATACTATTTCTCCATATGAAAATGGAAGAAATAATAACTTATCTTTTATATTAGGATTATATGAAGGGGTAAGTTTAATGTATAATTTTGCTGATACAATTATATCATCTGGAGAAATATTGGATGGATTATTATCACTTTTATCTTCACCGCGATTTAAGGAGATTCAATCAAAATATTCAAAGACTTCATTATGTATGGTTGGAATCGGATTAGGATTAGATATTGTATTAAGTGCAATCGAAAATTTTAATAATGATGATTTAACTAGTGGAGAACAATGGGCATTATTTGGTGCTGATGCAGGATATAGTACAGTTAAAGCAGGTCTTTCATTTGTTGGTGGTCTATTGCTATCAAAAGGTGCTATTTTTCTAGGGACAACTGCAGGATGTGCAGCTATTACGTATTTAGGAGTGGGTTTTTTAGGAGCCTCATTAATTGCTGGTGGAATAGTTGTAGTTGGGATTATTGCTAGTGCAATATTGACTGAAATTCTGTCAGAGCGTGTTGACAACTGGTGGATAAACAATAGAAAAGGATTGGTTATTTAATTTATGAAAAAGAAAAGGATATATATTTATGGATTATTTACACGCATCTTTTCAATTTTTTCAGTTCTATTTATGATGCATTTAGCTGTTTATGATTTAAGAACTGAAGGAGTGAATTTTGATAATTTAACAGCTATAATTTTTTTAAGTATCTTATTATTGCTAATTATATATTTGCAATGGACATGTGGATTATTTCTGAATATCAAAAAAGATCAACTTATAATTTCTTTTGAATTATCTAAATCTCAAAATATTGAAAGAGTGTTGTCTAACATAGAAAACATATCGCTAGATGTGATAAAAGGTTATGGATTTGAATTTATTTTAAAACGTAAATATGGATATACTGAAAAAATATTGTATAGATTTTATAAGCCCTTTGCTTTTGAAACTATTGAAGGTAAACGAATAAAAAGGAAATTAAAAAAAGTTAATAAAATACTAGATGATATGAAAAAAAGCGACCCTAGATAAGGTTAGTTATGTAGCAGAATTTAATGTAAAATTATAGGAGTTATTTCTAAGGAGAAAAAGATGAAAAAACAACTGCATTTTATGATAAATTATTATATGCTATTTGCGGTCTTACTGAATATATATTTATTGCAAGAGCTGATGGAGCCAATCTATTACGCTGCATTGTTGTAGCATTAATGTCAAAAATATATACAATGGGTCCAACCATAGCTACTGGTTTAGGAAGAGGAGTAACAAAATCTATTGGTAATCTTATAGGATGATTATTTTAATGAAAAGAAAAAAAATTATATTAACATTAAGAATTATATTAACGATTGTTTTTCTTGCTATTTTGGGATTTATTATATATCGAAGAGGACTTAAATTTGGATCAGATAGCTTGGCATTTGCAATGCTTAGATTAGTTAATTTTATAGGCTATACACTTGCGTGGATAATGCCAAGAAAATTCTATAGTTTTTGTTGGAGATTTAGGCATAATAGTGAACAAATTGATTATGATACTGGCTTTGCTAATCTTGATATAAATTCAATTATTATATTAAGCTTTGGAGTTTTCTTTTTAATAATTTCTTGTTTGCTTATTATCTTTGTAGAATCATAAAAATTGTAAAATATAAAGAAATAAAAGGCTTAACCGTTAGTTAGTTAAGCCTTTTTGAAAACTATAATAAATATTTAAATACTACAAGAACATCATAGTAGTTTTTAGCGCTATAAGCAATAGTATCACTATCAATCATTTTAACACCAGGGAAGAATGAAGCTCTATAAGCGTTGTTATGATCTTTGTATTGGATTTTAACGTCGAAATGGTTAGGCATTTTTACGATGTTTTCTTTACCGCACTTCAAAACAGCTTCTTTAGCAGCATTTTCAATTTTTTTAATTGTAACATTTGGATGTTCAGAAATTACAGCACAATGTAAACCAGTTTTTGAAGCAACAGTTTCGATGTTTTCATTTATTGCTTTTACTTGTTCTGTTAAGTTTTTATCACCACTTAAGAATGCCACAGGAACATTAAGGTAAGAGGCATATAAACTATTGATGTTAAATTCACTTACGATTTCATCATTGATTGTAACTTGGAATAAACGTGAAGAATTCATTGTATGAGAAAGTGAGTTGCCTTGTGAACGTGAAGCACTATGATAGCCTACAAACATTACGCAATCAAATGTTTCATCTAGTCCAGCCATCATTGAGCATACGCCGCCTTCCCAGCCTCTTAATAGCTTAACACACTCAGGTAAATCCAATATATCTAAGTTACGAGCACTATCATGAGCATCCTTGATAACAATTTCAGTTGCTCCAGCTGCGATTGCACCACGACACGCAGCATTTACTTCTCTTTGAAGTTCTTTTTTGAATTCTTGATATCTAGGGCTTTCTGCTTCTGTTTCATCCCAGTTGCAAATACCATTAATACCTTCAATGTCAACACTCATGAATACTTTTTTGCCTTTTGTATTTTCCATATATAAACCTCCATAAAGACTTTTATGTGATAATTATACACCTTTTTGTCATTAATTTAAATAACTATTTATCTTTTTTTTATAATGTGATATAATAATATAGTGAAATTCTATCTTGAGGAGGTTGCCATGGAAGAATTAGAAAAAAAGAATAACGAAGAAATCAATAACGAAGATTTAAAAGAAGAATCTAAAGAAGTTAAAGAGAATAATGAAGAAAAAAATGAAGTCGTTGAAGGAGAAGTTGAGGCTAAGGAAGCTGTAGAAGGCGAAATTGTAGAAGAAGAAAAGAAAGAAGAAGTCATGGAAACAATAATTGAGTGTTATACTGATTATAACTATAAAGCTCGAAAGACTTGCCAAATGTACTTCTTAAATGTAAAGAGCCATTTTAAAATCTACAATATCGTAATGGCAATAGTTTGTTTAGGCCTAGGTATTTATTCACTAGTTGTTAAGAATTACTTCATAGCAATTGTTGGTGCTTTAGCTTTAATATATTTACTTTATTCATTCTTAACACAAGAAAAGAAAGTTGATAAGGCAATAATAAAATTTATGCAAAATAATCCATCTTTTAGAATGAATTACTATATCAATGAAGAAAAGATTAGAATGACTCAAGAAATAGATGGTAAGGAACAAAAAGGTGATGTTCCATGGGCATATGTAAATGAAATACATTATACAGATGAATATTATTTCTTATATTTGCAAGGAGCAACACTAATAATTGATCGTAATGAAGAATGCATTACTAAAGGTTCAAAAGCTGAACTTGACGAATTAATTAAAAAGATTTGCGAATTAAAACCATTAAAGTATTATAACAAACCATTAAATATCAAACTTAACTATAACGATAAAGAAAGCGATAAATAATGAGAATTAAGATTGTGACAAATTTTTCAAAAGCACGAATGGAGTCATTTTATAGATTTCACTTTCTTAAAAGAAGCACCTATCGTGTTATTGAATTTATAGCCGTAATCATATCAATGATTTTATCATTGTTAGGTCTTGTTTTGAATAATACATATTTATTTGCAATATTTTTAGTAATGTGTTTAGTAATAATACTTACTCGTAAATACAGGATAAATCGTATTGCTAAAAATATAATAAAAAAGAACCCACCTTTAGGTAGTCCTTATACAATTCTTATACAAGATGAAACTATATCATATACTAAAGATGATACTTACAAACAATATAATATCGATAAAACAATTAGTGTATGTGAAATAGATGAGTGCTTTTATGTTTATGTAGAGCAAGAAATAGCTTTAATTATTCCTAAATACTTATTAAAGCTTGATGACAAAGATAAACTAAGAAAAATGTTTACAGAGAAATGTCAGTTTAAACAATATAAGTTTATATCAACTTCAGAAGCTGATGGAGACTTGAAAATATGAAACGAATACTCATTTTGTTAATGTTTATAGCTTGCTTTGTTTTAGCATTCACATGTTTAGACGGAACACTACTCATAATAAGCTTGCTCGTTCTCTTCCCATTGTTTTTCTTTTATTGCCCACTAATATTTTCAGGTAGTAAAGAAGAAAAAACAGAAGAGTTAAAAAATGAAGAAAAAGGTAAGTTTTCCAAATGGGATTAATCGATAAAATTTATGTTAAAGAAGTAAATAAATATATTGATATTCTTTACGAAGATAATCATATTATTGTATGTACTAAACCTGAAGGTATTTTAAGTCAAAAAGATATAACTAGTGATATAGATATGCTTACAATGCTAAAACAATACTTGAAGGATAAGTATAATAAGCCAGGTGATGTATATTTAGGGTTAGTACATAGACTTGATAGGCGTGTTGAAGGAGTAATGGTATTTGCTAAGACATCAAAAGCTGCCTCAAGACTTTCTGAAAACATACGAGAACATAATTTCTATAAAGAATATATAGCTATATGTTCTGGATATTTTGAGAATAGCGGAAGACTTGTAAATAATCTAAGTAAAGAAAAAGGTAAAGCTTTAGAAAGCGAAAATGGTAAGGAAGCAATTCTTGATTATAGTGTAATTAATCATTTTAAACTAAATAAATATGATTTCACTGTGATTAGAATAATCCTTCATACTGGAAAATATAATCAAATAAGAAAACAAATGCAAATATTTGGACATGCCCTTATAAATGACTTTAAATATGGTTATCGTTGGGATAATTTTGAAGATTCATTAGGTCTTCGCTGTGTTGCCATTGGATTTACTCACCCAACAACCAAAGAGTATTTAGAATTTCGAATGGAAAAAAGCGAAACATATACAAATGTTTCCTGGAAAAAATATATGGAGGAATGATATGAGTAGTAAAAAAATATTACTTGTAACAGTTGGAATATTTATCCTTGTTTGCGTAGGGATTTTTATAGTTTCTAACAATCGAACAAATTACGCTGAAAGTTATGAAGCTAATGTTTTAGTCGATAAAGCTGGAAATGTAACTGTCCAAGAAACAATGGTAATTAATTTCAAAAGCTACTTAAACTATATCTTTAGGGATTTAGGATTAAGTAAAAATTTAGATAACAACCCACTTTTAAATGGTGTTAATTATGGAAATAATGCGGGTAAGCTTATTGTAAATGATGTTAAGGTGTATAAAGGAAATATCAACGAAGGTGATGCAAAACCTATGAATGATGTTATCGTTAGATACTCATTCAATGGTGATAGAGATCGACATGGAAACATTATAGAGTGTCCATGTAGTGAATCTTATTGCCCTACTTCATGTGAATCAATCTATGTTGATGCTAACAATGAATCATTTGATGGCGTATTCACATTCTATTATGAATATACAATTGAAGGAATGGTAACAAGCTATTCTGATTGTGCTGAGTTAAATTATGTAATGTTTAATTACTTAGGTTTTAAAACAAAGAATGCTAGTGTAAAGATAAGTATTCCTAACTCGACTCATAGTGAAGATGAAATATTTGGTTACGTTCATAGCCAAAGTACAGGTAGTTATAAACAAGTTGGTAATTACAGCTTTGAAATTCAAGCTAAAAATGTAAAAGAAGATGATAAATTAGAATTTAGAATTGTTTTTCCAAAAGACATAGTTTCTAATATTTTACCTGAAAATACTATTGATGCCAATATGCAGACAAAGATAATTGATTATGAAACTGAATTAAGTAGAAAAACAGCCTTTATTAATAGAATGCGTGATATCTTTATTGTTGTCATAGTCATTCTTATAATGGGTTTAATTAGTATTACTATCTTAGTATATGTTAGATATGATAAAGAGTTCATACCAAAATTCGATAATGAGTATTATCGTGAATTACCTTCGAACTATCCTCCGGCAGTCATGAGTTACTTATATTATTTTCAAAAAACAGTTGATGAAGATTTTACAGCAACAGTTTTAAATCTTATAAGAAGAAAATATTTAACTCTTACTTGTTTAGGGGATATGAGTGATAGAAATGCTGACTATGAACTTGAATTAATTGCTACTGATATAAGTGGATTAATGGAACATGAAAAGAAACTTCTAAACCTTATTATTAATATAATTGGTGATGGTAAAAAAGTAACTTTTGATCAAATTGAAAAATATGGAGATAGTTATAAGAATGCTCAAGAGTTCCAGTCACAAACAGGAGCATTCCGTAAAGCAATTGAAAAGGATTCAAAGAACTTTGATTTCTTTATTGACACAAGAAAAGACAAAGCTAAAGTTTCTAAATATGGTTTCTTAGGAATAATTTTAGGAATAATTATTCTTTTCGCAAATCTTGTTCTTAATTTATCGGTAACAGTATATGTATTCTTCCTATTAGCGACATCAATAATTTATTTAATATATGTAGCAAGTATAAAGAAACGTAGTGTTAATGGTAACGAAGAATATGCAAAATGGAAAGCTTTTAAACACTTCTTGTGTGACTTTGGCTCATTAAAAGACTATTCTGTTGAGGGAATAGATTTATGGGAAGAATATTTAGTTTATGCAACAAGTTTAAAAGTTGCTGATAGGGTAATGGAACAACTTAAGGTTAAATTACCTGAACTAGTTTCTACCGATTCAACATTTATCTCAACATCAAATAGTAATTACTTTGTAAACATGTATATGTTCAATAGAATTAATAGAGTATATACAAATGCAAGAACAACATCATTTAGTACTATTGCGGCTCACAATGCTCGAAACAGTGGTGGCAGTGGTCATGGTGGTGGATTCTCAGGTGGCAGTTCCTTTGGAGGCGGCGGTGGCGGCTTCCGAGGCGGCAGATAAATTTAAAAACAAAAGGAGGAAAAAAATATGTTTTTATTAGGAACAGGAGCTATTATTGGTATTATTATTGCGGTAGTAGTTATATTATTAATCATACTAGTTATTAATGCTTATAACACATTAGTGCAATTAAGAAACAAAGTTAGAAATCAATTAAGTCAAGTAGATGTACAACTAAAGAAAAGATTCGATCTAATTCCTAACTTAGTAGAAACTGCAAAAGGATATGCAGCACATGAAGAAGGAATTTTTGGTGAATTTGCTAAGGCAAGAGGATTATATGCTCAAGCATCTCAAGCTGGCGACGTAGAAAAAATGGCTGAAGCTGACAAAGGTTTAAGTGGAGCTATTAGTAGACTTCTTATGGTTCAAGAACGTTATCCAGAACTAAAAGCAGACGCTCACTTCACAGAAATTATGTCACAACTTAAAGATTGTGAGAAAACAATCTCAACAAGTCGTCAATTCTATAATGATATTGTACAAAAGTACAATAATAAAATTGAAATGTTCCCAAGTAATATAATTGCTGGAATGTTCCATTTTGAAGCAGCTAAGTTCTTTACAATTACTAATGAAGCAGAACGTGAAGCTCCAAAAGTTAAATTCTAAAAAAAACAGTCACAGTGGTTTTTCTACTGTGACTATTTTAAATGAGGTAAAAAATGGAAATTAAACAATTAGATAAAAAGATATATGCAGGTAAGAAATTTACTGCAGTTTATAAAACTAATGGTTACTATGATATTTGTGCAACAAATAGTGGCTTTTCGATTAATTATGTTCCTTTTGAAAAAGAAGTGGATAAATCATTTGACGATGTTTTCTTTAATGATTGGCTTGAAGACGCAATAGCTTTTGGAGCATTTGAAGACGAAAAACTAATAGGATATATTGAAGGATCAATGGAAAATTGGAATAATCGTTTTCGCATTAGTAATATTGTTATATTTGATTCTACAAAAAGAAATAAAGGAATTGGAAAAATGCTTCTGAAAATAATAACCGAAAAGGCAATTTCTTTAAATGCACGAATGATGATTTTAGAAACACAATCATGTAATGAAAAAGCAATAGCTTTCTATAAAAAGATGGGATTTGATATAATTGGTTTTGACCTATATTCTTATTCTAATAGTGATCCCCTAAAGCATGAAATTAGAATTGAAATGGGGAAAAAATTAAAATGATATTTAATATATTTATTACATAAACTAAAAAAAGACATGAAAAAAACCCTCAATAACACGAGGGTTAATTTTTTACTTATTTTGCTTATTTTGCTTTCTTTTCTAAACGCTTATTGAAACGTTCAACTCTACCAGCAGCTTGAACAAATTTTTGTTCTCCTGTATAGAATGGATGGCATTTAGAACATGTATCAACACGTAATTCTTTTAAAGTTGATCCAGATTCAAATGTGTTCCCACAAGTTGTACAAACAACTGTAACCTTTTGGTATTTTGGATGAATATCTTTTTTCATGTTTATTACTCCTTCCGCCATAGTTTTAGTAACCATAGAAAGTTCCTTATATATTATACACTATTTAACATTGAAAGTCAAATGTTTTTTAAAAAAAGAAACAATAAATATATGAAAAGAAAAGTGAAAACTAAATGTAAAAAATAAAATATTTTCATTTCGAAAAAGTCTTTATTTTTGTGTCACATTTTAGTATAATATTATAAGAAAAATTTAATCTTGACAAAAAACAGAGAAAGTGGTGACATGATTATGGACTTACAATTAAGGGAAGGTTGGATTGAAGTAATTGCTGGAAGTATGTATGCTGGAAAAACAGAAGAATTGTTAAGAAGAATTCGTAGAATCGAATATGCTAAGAAAAAAGTTATTGTCTTTAAACCAGAAATAGATAATCGTTATAGTAATAATGAAGTTGTTTCACATAACAAGACACATATGAAATCAATCAATATCAAATCAAGTAGTGATGTTTTAAATTATGTTAAAGAACCATATCCATATGCTGTTGCTTTTGACGAGATACAATTTATGGATGAAGGAATAATAGATATCTGTGAGAAACTTGCCGATAAGGGAGTTAGAGTTATTTGTGCTGGACTTGATACCGATTTTAGAGGTGAACCTTTTGGTGTTATGCCATCCTTACTTGCACGTGCTGAGTTTGTAACAAAATTAAATGCTATTTGTCAAGTTTGTGGAGGCGTTGCTACAAGAACTCAAAGATTAATAAATGGAAAACCAGCAGATTATGATGATCCTATTATCCTTGTAGGAGCAAAAGAACAATATGAGGCTAGATGCCGTCATTGTCATCAAGTTACTCATCTAAAAAAAGAAAAGACAAATGAATGATTTAGATTATTTAAAAATTTGTTACAACGAAGCTTTAAAAGCAAAAGCTAAAGATGAAGTTCCTGTTGGTTGTGTTATCGTTAAGGATGGGGTAATTATTGCAAAGGCTCATAACTTAAGAGAAACAAAAAAAAGTGTATTAGCTCATGCTGAAGTTCTAGCAATCAAAAAAGCATGTCAGAAAACAAAAACAAAGTTTTTAGATGGTTCAACAATCTATATTACTTTAGAACCATGTCTAATGTGTTTAGGTGCCATTATTCAAGCACGTATTAGTCGAATTGTTTATAGTGCTGATGAGCCTAAGTTTGGTTGTATAAATAGTGTAGCTCATATTATTGATGATTATAAATTTAATACTAAAATAACTTATGAAAAAGGATTAATGAAAGAAGAAGTTTCAAGTTTAATGAAAGACTTCTTTCAAAAAAAACGTACTAAAAAGTGTTGATTTTATAATAAAAATAGGTTATAATATAGTGGGATCTATGTTTAGGTCTCTGTATTCAATACTAGGCAGTGAACTAGGTCAGGTCGTGACTGAAGCAGCCTTAAGCTTTCCCTGGCATGTGGATATGGAGACTTAAGCATTAGATCCTTTTTTTGGAAAATGAGGTTAATAATGGAAAATAGTATAAAAGATTTAATAAAAGGTAAAGTTGTTGTTGCTCCTTTAGCTGGTTATACTAATCTTGCATATCGAAAAATTATGAAAGAACATAAAGCTAGTTTACTATATACAGAAATGGTTAGTGCCAAAGGTTTAATTTTTGATAACGAACAAACATTAGAGTACATAAAATTAAGCGGAACAGAACATCCAATTAGTGTTCAGTTATTTGGCGGAAACATAGAAGATATGGTTAAAGCAACTAAAATAGTATGCGAAAAGTCAAAACCAGATATTATTGATATAAATATGGGATGCCCAATAAAAAAAGTTCTTAAGCAAGGTGCTGGATGTGAATTATTGCAAGACCCTGAAAAAGTTTATAATCTTGTAAGAAGCGTCAAAGAAGCATCAACAGTTCCTGTAAGTGTAAAGATTAGAGCTGGTATTGATCACAATCATATTAATTGCGTAGAAATTGCTAAGGCTTGTGAGAGAGCTGGTGCTAGTTTAATCGCCATACATGGACGAACAAAAAGTGATATGTATACGGGAAAGGCTAATCTTGATTACATTAAAGAAGTTAAGGAAAATGTTTCAATTCCTGTAATTGGTAATGGTGATATAAAATCAGTTGAAGATGCTATTAAGATGCTTGAATATACAAAATGTGATTATGTGATGATTGGAAGAGGATCATTAGGTAATCCATGGCTTATCGAATCAATTGCAAATTATTTCGAGGGAAAAGAAAAAGTTATTCCAACACCTTTAGAAAGGGTTGCTATGGTAAAATATCATTATGAAGAATTAAAGAAATTAAAAGGAGAACGTATAGCTTTACTAGAAATGCGTTCTATGGCTTCATTCTATTTAAAGACAATAGATAATATAAAGAAATATCGAATTAAACTAAATGATATAACAAACGAAAAATCTTTTTATGATTTGTTAGATGAAATAATAGAAACATTAAATAATAAGGATGAATAGATTATGAAAACAAAAACAATGAATGTTATTGATAATAAATTATATATGGGTAGTTTCATGTTAGAAGAAGTTGCTAAGAAATATGGCACACCTCTTTATGTTTATGATGAAGTACATATTAAAGATAAAATAGATAAATACAAAAAATCATTTATAAGTAATAAACTTAATTGCCAAGTTGTTTATGCTTCGAAAGCATTTATCTGCCCGCATTTATGTAATATTCTTAAAGAAAGAAATATATTCATTGATGCTATTAGCATTGGTGATTTATATCTATTAAAGAAATCTAATTATCCAATGTCAATGGTTGTTCTTCATGGCAATAATAAGTCTATTGAAGAATTAACATTTTCAGTAACTGAAAATGTTGGTTATATTGTTGTTGACAACTTACAAGAACTAAAGAAATTAGAAAAAATCGCAACTGAAATGCACAAAACTGTAAAAACATTATTCCGTATTAATCCTGGCATTGAAGGACATACTCATGCTTTCGTTGAGACATCTCTATTAGATTCAAAGTTTGGTGAATCAATGTTTGATAAACCTTTATTAGATGAAATATTTACCATATATAAAAATAGTAAGTATTTAGTTCTTGATGGATTTCATAGTCATATAGGCTCATCAATTACAAGTGTAGATGTATATTTAGCTCTTGCAAAAAAACTAATAAGTTTTATGGAAGAAGTAAAAGACCAATATGGATTTAATTTTAAAACATTAAATCTTGGAGGCGGATTCGGAATCAAATATTTAGATAGTGATCCTGAGGTTGATATTGAAGGATTTCTTCCTGTACTTGTAAAAGAAGTTGAAGAAAGACTTGCAAAGTCAAATCTAGAAATCGAAAATGTTTTAATTGAACCGGGAAGAAGTATAGTTGGTGACGCAGGAATAACACTATACACATGCGGTGGAGTAAAGAAAACATATGCTGGCGTTGAATATTTATTTATCGATGGTGGAATGGCTGATAACCCACGTTTTGCCTTATATGGTGCTAAATATACATTTGCTAATGCTTCACGATATGTTGATCAAGAAACTATTTATAACATTGCTGGTAAGTGCTGTGAAAGCGGAGATATGATTGCCAAACAGGTAAGCTTACCAAAAGCAAAAATCGGAGATACAATTGTAACCTATTGTACGGGAGCATATTGCTTTACAATGTCAATGAACTATAATGGACTTTCTCGCCCAGGAGTAGTTTTCATTGATAATGATAGAATTAAAGAAGTTGTTAGAAAAGAATCAAAGGAGGATTTAATAAAAAATTATATTATGGAAAAAGATATAAAGATATTTGATACACATAGTGATATGTTATATGATTTAGATCGTAAGCAAAAACGAGGAATTGAACATCAATTTGAAAATTTCCATGTGAAACAGTTAAAGAATAGTGTTATAACTGGTGGTATATGGACAATGTATTCTCCTGATGAATTTGATTTAATCGAAGGACTAAAGAATGCCTTAAGGCAAATACATATGGAATATCTTCCTGGATTTAAAGTAATCTTAGGATTAGAAGGATTAAGAAATCTAAAGAAAGTTGAAGATATAGATATAATCTACAATATGGGTTTCCGTCATGCGATGGTAACTTGGAACGAAGCTAATGAATATGCTACAGGAGCAAAATCTGACCCTCAAAGAGGTATAACTTTAAAGGGAAAACAATTATACAAAAGAATGCAAGAATTAGGAATGATTATTGATTTAGCTCATCTAAATGAAAAGAGTTTTTATGAAGCATTAGAAATTGTTGATAAAAATATAATATATTCACATGGACTATGTAAAGCTTTATGTGATCACCCTCGTAACTTAACAGATGATCAAATGAGAGCCTTAAAGAAGGTTGATGGATTATTTGGATTAACACTTGCTAATAATTTTGTAAGTAATGATGAAGAAAAACAAGACTTAGAGCATTTCTTAGATCATGTTATCCATGCAAAAGAAATAATGGGAATTGATAACTTGTGTTTTGGATTTGATTTTATGGACTATCAACCAGAATTTCCAAATTCAAATATTAAAGAAGTTCCAGATGCTACAAAAGCATATCGCATAATTGATGGATTGAGATCACGTGGATTTAGTGAAGAAGAAATAGAAAAGATTTGTTATTCAAACTTTGTAAACAGATATAAGGATAAAATTACATTAGGTAAATAAAATGAAAAACGAAGAACTAAACAAAATATTACTTGCCGAAGTCGAAAAAGGAACATTTCCTGGAGCTACATATGCGCTAGTTAGTGAATTCGGAACATTTTATGGCGCAGTTGGATTTAAATCTTTGTACCCAACTAAAGAGACAAATAGTTTGGATACATTATATGATATGGCTTCTTGTACAAAAGTTATTTGTACAACAACTTGTATATTTAAATTAATGGAGCAAGGGAAAATTAGATTATTTGATAGTGTTTCTATGTATTTACCTAAATTTAAACATACAGACATATTAATATGGGATTTAATGACTCATACATCTGGCCTTCCTGCTGGATTAGGCGGAGTAACAAAAATTAAATCACGTGAGGAAGCTTTAGAAAAGCTTTACGCAACAGAAACAGTTTATCCTAAGAATTCGAAAATATTATATTCTGATTTAGGATATGTTCTTTTAGGACTTGTCATTGAGAGCATAAGCGGATGTTCATTAGATGAATATGCAAGAATTAATATTTTTGAACCATTGGAAATGTTTGACACAACTTTTAAACCAAAAGATAAAGAAAGGTGTGCTCCAACAGAAGAACGTAATGATGATATTGTCAAAGGTATTGTTAGAGGACATGTTCATGATGAGTTATCTTACATCTTAGGTGAAGTTAGTGGTCATGCTGGTTTATTTAGTACTGCTAGTGATATACAACATTTTATTGAAATGGTTCTAAACAATGGTATCTATAATAATAAGAGAATACTTTCAAGAGCTACTATAGATCTAATGTTCACTCCACAAGTTGAAGAAAAAAAAGGTGTTGCCTTAACGCTAAATACAAGGGGTTTAGGATGGATAGTGCAAGGTGATTACTGCTCTGCTGGAGATCTTGCAAGTAAGGAAACAATTCTACACACAGGATTTACGGGAACAAATGTTTTTATTGATAGAATCAATAAAGTAGGATTTACTCTTCTATCTAATAGGGTTCATCCAACAAGAAATAATACAAAGATTATCCCATTTAGAGGAAGACTTGGAAATTACATAATAGCTAATTTTGGAGGAAGAAATAAATAATATGAATAATATAACTCTTAAGCCTTTTTCAAGAGAATACACAGAAAAAGTCGTTGACTTATGGAATAAAAATGCTGCTTGCAAGGCTATTTATGCAGAACTAACAGTTGAAGAGTTTAAAGATAAATTCTATAATAATCCTAATTATAAGGATGAAGGCAGTATACTTGCTTTTGATGGCGATTTATTAGTTGGATTTGGAAATGCTATTTATTATTTGGATTCAAATCCAGAAACTAGTCCTGCTTATATTAGTATGATCGTTGTTGAGGAAAGTTATCAAAGACATGGCATTGGCACAATGATACTTAAATCACTAGAAAACTATTTACGTAGTAAAGGAAGAAAATACATCAGAAATTATTTCGGATGTCCAATTAATTTGAAATGGTATGTTCCTGGTTATTATAAGCATGAACATTTAGGTGCTCCTGCAGTGCCATATAATACACCTATTTATTATCTATTCCTTGCTAATAACTATTATTCAGATGGACAACAAGATGGATTTCATATCGATTTAACAAAATTTACTATGCCTGAAGTTGTTGTTAACAAAATAAAAGAAAACGAAAAAGATGGATATACAATAACAATTTATGATGAAAAATTGCATCATGGATTTGATGAAATGTTTGATGCACTTCAAAACGAAGGCTTTCGAAGAACGGTTCATCGTGTTTTAGAAAATGATAGACATGCAAAAATCGTAATAGCCCAAAAAGATGGTGAAATACTTGGTTTTACAGGACCAGTTAAAACAGAACCAACTGGAAGAGGCTCATTAGGTGGCGTTGCAATCCATCCAAAAGCTCAAAAAAGAGGTTTAGGTAAAACAATGTTCTGTTACTTATGTTTAAAATCAAAAGAAAATGGAGCTAAGTTTATGACTTTGTTTACTGGTTCAGAAAACAGAGCACGTAACATTTATTTACACGCTGGACTTAAAATTGTACAATCATTTAATATAATGAGGAAGGAATTATAAAATGCTTTTAAAGAAACTATCAAAAGGAGACACTATAGGTATTATTAATCCTGCTTTTAAAAATCCTCAAGATGTTTATACAAGATATAGTAAAATGATAGAGACAATTGAAAGCAAAGGTTATAAAATAAAGTTTGGAAAAACTTTTACACTTGAAAATGGATATTTAGCTGGAACAGATGAAGAGCGTGCTAATGATTTAAATGAAATGTTTAAAGATGAAACAGTAAAAGCTATTATCTGTATGCGTGGTGGATATGGAGCTAGTCGAATGGTTGATTTAGTAGATTATGCTTTAATAAAGAATAATCCTAAAATTATATGTGGATTTAGTGATATAACAGTTTTACTAAATGCTATTTATAAAAAAACTGATATGCCAACCATTCATGGATTAGTGTCTTTATATATTGGTTCAAAATCATGTGATGGATTTTCCGAAAATGATTTTTGGAAAGTACTTACTGAAAACCAAAAAGGAAGAGTATTAGAGAATCCTAATAAAGATGCGAAAACATTAATACCAGGTAAAGTAACTGGGAAACTTGTGGGCGGAAACTTAAGCTTAATAGCTACACTTGTCGGTTCTGAATATGAAGTTGATTTTACTGATAAGATTGTTTTCATTGAAGAAGTAACTGAAGAACCTTATCAAATAGATAGATACTTTTCTTCAATAAAACTAAGAAAAATGTTTGAAAAAGCAAAAGGATTTGTTTTTGGATACTTTTCAGAATGTGAACCAAGTGAAGGAAGAAAAGGAACACAATCATATTTAGATATAATAAAAGATTATGTTGGAAACCTTAACAAACCAACAATATATGATTTTGCTTGTGGACACAGTTTCCCTTTCATTAATCTTCCAATTGGTACATTAGTAACTTTAGATGCAAATAATAAAAAAATCATTATAGAGGAGGAAATCTATGAATAGACCTATTAAAAGATTTTGCTTTGATGGCAATATAAAATATTATGGCACTGATAAAGAAGTCTTAATAAGTGATGATTATAAAGAAAAAGACGAAGAGTTACGTGGAGTTTGGTTCTCTACAGTAGCTAATATTGATATTCCAAAAATGACTGATACAAGCGTAGAAAGTCAAGAAAAATTAAAAGAATATTTACAAGATGTAATTAAAACGTTAAAGGAATATCATATGAATACTATAATATTCCAAGTGAGACCAGTTAACGATGCGCTATATGATTCTGCACTAAATCCATGGAGTAGCGTTCTAACAGGTAAAGAAGGAACAAATCCTGGATTTGATGTTTTTGGTTATTTTATGGATGAAGCAAAGAAGAATAGCATAGAAGTGCATGCTTGGATAAATCCATACAGAGCTGGAAGAGTAAACATTAAAGAAGCAAATATGACTAAAGAACAATTCTTAGAAACTTTAGCTCCAACGAACTTTGCAAGACTTCATCCTGAATGCACTATTCTAACAAAGGAAAACAAACTTTTGTTAGATCCAGCAAATGAAAAAGTTATGGAATTTGTTAGTGATAGCATAATTGAAATTGCTAGTAAATATGATATTAAAGCAGTGCACATTGATGATTATTTTTACCCATATGAGGATATCGCCGATGAGAACGAAGAAGAAAAGAAGAAAAAAGCAGGATTTGAAAAAACTAGTGATTTCCGTCGTGACAATGTAAATAAAATGATAAAACTTATTCATGATAAATTACAAAAACTAGATAAAAAAGTTGAATTTGGAATTAGTCCATTTGGAATTTATAGAACTAATTCAAAGTTCTATGAAAACAAAGATGATGAAGGTGCATGGGAACTTGGATCAAATAATAGTTCAGGATGCCTAACAAACTATAAAGGCCTATATGCTGATATTTATAAATGGATGGAAGAAGGCTGGATAGACTACGTAGTACCTCAAAATTATTTTGATATGGATAGCACAAAACTTGATGATAAAAACAATGAAAAATGTTTAGTTAGATATGCGGATTTAGCTGACTGGTGGAGTTGGGCAGCTAAGAAAACAAATACAAAACTATACATGGGCCAAGCTTTTTATCGCTATAGCAAAGATGGTGCATGGGCAAATCCAGAAGAAATTCCTAATCAATTAAAGTACAATCAAAACTTAGATAATGTTTTAGGAACAATATTCTTTACATATAAAGATTTTCATAGAGATGATTGTGAAAGTATTATTAAGGGCAAAGAACTCCTTAAAAAGTTGTGGACAAAGACTCCTAAACATGTGAAGTAAATAGAATAACTTCTTGATACTAGAAATGGTATTAAGAAGTTTTTTTAATTGAAAGTGTTTAAACTTTTTGAAAGAAAATAGTTATTTTTAGTATTTTTTTTGTAAAATGAATAAATAAGTTAATAAAAGAAAATAATAATATAAAGAAAATAAATAAGGAGGATAAAATGGAAAGAGAAAGATGTGAAAACTGTAATGCTCCAGTATTTAATCTTAATGTTGATGAACTTTTTAAAAGATGCTCTTATTGTGGAAGCGCATTAGAAAAAAATGACATTAATGTTATGACTAATATAATAACAATAGAAGATATTTATTATAATGAAATAATAACAGGCCATAGATTGTATGTTGGTTTAAATCTAAAAAGCGATTATGAATTTTTAAATTTGAAAAGCGCTGAAATTGATAAAAGAATCGATAAACTAGTTAATAAACTATTTGATTATTTTAAAGCAATTGGGAAAAATAGTGAGAAGAAAAATATAATAAAAGCTATTAATAATATATATGATATTTTTTATTAAAAATTCATGTTAATACCTCTTAAGTTTTATAACTTATAAGGTTTTTTATTTTTCGTTTACAAAAAAATATTATAGCTATTACTTTATACCTTGTAAAAGCCAATATATTTAAATTGTTTTGGTAATAGAATTAAAAATTGTGAAACTTGAATTTATATGAGTAAGGATTAAAAATCGATAAACCATGTTTATTTTATTAAATATTTAAACAATTTCAAAAATCTGTTGGTTTTTTCACCAATTAATGATATAATTATATAGAAATTAAAATATAATATTTTCAACTTGAAGATATTAAAACATTAAATAAAACATTATGATATAATAATGTTATAAATTAAAGGAGAAATAAAACTATGGAAGTTTATGTAACTGGAAAAAAGATGGCTAACAATGTTGAAGTGCTTTGTTATAAAATGGATTCATTTGAAATAGATAAGAAGACAAAAATAATTGTCAGCAAAGGATATCGTGCACTTGTGTATATGGACAATAAATATTATGATACATTAAAAACAGGAACATATGAAGAATTCAAAAAAGAAAGAGGAAAAAGATGTGACATCTATACATTTGTAGAAGTAGATAATAAAATTGAATGTAAATATGGAGTTGGTAAATCTGGAAAAGTTTTAAACTCATATGGTAATTATGCAGTAACAATTATGGGAAGTTTCCAAGGACTTGAAAATTTAGTAAAGGAATTTAACGTGGAAACTAGAGATATTGATGCAATGGCAATTAGAGATAGAATTAATCCAATAATTCCAGAAGCATTTTCAAAACCAGAAGTTGTTGATGCAACAACTGCAAAGCAAGTATTAAAAGATACATTAACTAGTAAGTTAGCTACATTCGGTTTAAAGTTAGAAGAAATTAACATTGAAGGAATCAATATGGAGGCATAAAATGGGATTATTTGGAAAAGATTATAAAGAAGAAGATCGTTTATATCGTATAAAAATTAGAGAAAGATTACTTGAAATACCTGGATTATTTGATTCACCATCATCAAGTAAAATCGTTGATAATGGACTTTGTGCTCCATACTTTAAAGTTACAAAATCCACTATTGAAATGGATGAAAAAATAGACGAATTATCTAAGAGCATTGCATCTGTAAAAACTGAAATACCTGGATCTCAAAAGGTATATGAGGGATTACTTGTGGAAATGTTTACGTATCGTAATGATGAATCAAATGTTTGTAAGGGTAAAGAATTTGAACAACTTTGCAAAAACTGGGAAGTTGATAAAGCCATGTGCGAAGCAAAAATTAAAATAGAGAATTTAAAAAAGCAAAAAGCCGAATTAGACCCTAATGATTTATATTATAATATGAAAAGTAAAAAAATTGATGATGATATAAAAAGTGAAGCCGATACAATTAAGAGATTGTTAGAGGTAATGTTCTTAAATGACAAGTATTTAGGAGTTGTTAAAAAATCTGATATTGAAAATACAGTTAATGAGTGTGCTAATTCTACATCAAAAGACTTTGCTAAACAAGTTAACTTATTACGTAAGAAACGTGTTAAAAACGATTTAGAAAAGAATCGTAAAGAAGATCAATACAAGTTATATTCTAATATGCTTGATGATTCTGATAACTAATGTATGATAATAAAAATAGGTGAAAATACATATACTCAATCCGATATTCAGGAACTCAGAACGAGCATATGTAAGTTAGAAAATGAAATAAGTGAATGTGATAATACTATTGAATCTAAGATTTCAAAAGAAGAATTAAAAGCAGCTAAAGCTAAGAAAAAACAACTTCTCAAAGCTCTTAAAGAACTTAAAAAAGCAGAAAGAAGATTAGCTATTGTGTCAGATAAATTCAAAGAAAAACCTTTTGAAAGTTACTATGATGACAAAGAAGTTGAGGAAATAATCAAAAAGCAAGCTGATAAATTAGTAGACGAAGAAGTGGAAAAAAATCGTAAAGAAAAATCTTATAATCAATTCATTGATATGATTGATGATAAAAAATAAATGGAGAAACATTATGCCTAAAAAATGTAAAGTATGTTCTGGCGAAAAGTACGTTCCATGTACTGGAAGACCTGGATATGTAGAATGTATGTTCTGTGGAACTGTGTATTCAAATGATGAAATTGAAGAAACAGTTTCTGAAGAAAAGAAAAGTATAGATTTAATAAATACAATCGGAAAAGGTGTTTGTGAGATTGTTTGGACAGTTGAGAATTGCATGTACCAAGGAACAGGTTGGTACATTGGAAATGGCAATGTAATTACAAATGCTCATGTTGTTTTGGATGGCCAAGGATATCTTGGACATAAGTTAAATTGTAAATTTACTTATTTAGGTAAGGATGCAGTTTACATCGGTGAAGCAGAAAAACTTGATCAAGTAAATGATGTGGCTGTAGTAAAGATTAATGATGATGAACGTTTAAAACCTCATGCAGTTAAACTTGCTGAAAACCCACAATATACAATTGGGCAAACAGTATATACTATTGGTAACACTGTTGGAAGAGGATTATCTCCTCAAAAGGGTATGATATCTCGCTTGGATGATATGGAGTTTAGTGAAGGTTGGAAAAAGCTAAACGCTGTACCATTGCTTCGTACAACACTAAATATCGACCATGGAAATAGTGGTGGACCATTAATTAATTCCAAAGGTGAAGCAATAGGATTAATGAGCAGTGGTCACGTTCAAGAATCTGAAGTGTCAATTTATTCGCAAACAGGAAGAATGGATAATGTTGTAGGTGTTGGTAGTATTAAAGTTGATGAATTAAGTATTGCTGTTAGACTTATATGTGTAAAGAATTTATTGAATTCAAAAGAAATATATAAAGAAAAACAAAGACCACAAATAGAAGCACCTAAAAATGATGGTTTAGTAGACGTTCTTTTGACTTTGCAAATATCATACCTACCAAGTTTATTCTTAGAAAATTTTGATGTGTTTTCAAAAATGATTCAAAGTCAAGAACTATTCTGTACTGTAGTTACCCAACTAGCACAAAATGTAGGGGTTAAATATGAATGTTCAGAAGATGATTTTATAATTAAGCCATGTGCTAATGGAAGAAGTGTAATGATATTGTATCCAGATATGGTTATTAACGATAACTTATCAATTGTTCAAGTATTTTCACTTACAAAGAAGAAAGTATATGGAGTATTACCAGCAGGTATTCTTGTAGAGATAAAAGATGGACAATTATACAAAATACAAGACGTAGATTTAAATAACTTAGAAAACATAATTAATAATTTATAAGTAGAAAGGAGTAATAAAGTATGAATGAAATGCTTAAAGCACTTAAAGAATACTTAGATAACGGAATAATTAGAGTGTTATGCAACCCAATAACAAATTATTCATGCGTATCTTTTCATGATATAGAACATGGAGTTTATGTTAATACTGGATTAGGAGCATCTAGTATTCGTAGTGTTGGTTCATTACTTAAAATATATGAAAGTAAGAATAGTTTGACACCTAAAAAAATTTGTGAAATAACAAAAATTCCTGAAAGTGCATATGATAGAATTAAAAATCAATCTACTGATTTTGATATTTATGATAAAAATCAAATATGTGTTCTTGCAATATGCTTTAAGCTAACACCTACACAAATTAGAAAGTTTTTGAATGCAGCTCATATTTTATTACAACCACTATCATATTCTTTTGATGCAGCTTTTGATTTTTATATTAATAATTGGCATTACACAATAGATAACAAAGAAAACATTAATAACTTTTTAAAATGTTGTAAGTATTCAGAAGAATATTTAGAAAAATGTTTGGGGTTCCACTAATGGCAAACATAAGTAAGTTATTAAGAATAATAGAAAAGCTAAAAAAAGAAGAAGGTGCTTTATTTGAAAGGTATCCTGATGAAAAATCAATAGATAAAGTTATTGATGAATTCACAACAATTATTACTAGAAGACAAGACGTAGAAAAACCCGTAAATAGACTAGAATTAATTAAGCTAATTCTTGATCTAAAAGTGTTGGGTTTAGAAAATGTGAAGAAAATGTATGAAGTTTGTGGATATCCATTTAATTACAAAAAAACACTTGGTGATTATTATGATGAAGCTTTAAGAATATTTGTTGAAAATAATCTTTTTGATGGCAATCTCCCTGATAATTATCGATATGTTTACGAAATTAATAGCATTGATATTGTAGACAATTATGAAAAATATGAATATGTTTTAAAGAATATTATTTTAACACTTTACAAGATGAAATTTGGAAAAATAAATGGTGAGGAAGAACATCTTCTCTATAATCTTGCAATGCTTGAAGATAGATTTCTAGATACTGATCAAAATATAAAAAGATTACTTTATCCTAATTGTAAAGAAATGGATGCCTTTAGAAATCATTTACTAAAATATGATGAAGAAAATCAAGGAACATATGCTCCTGAATATCAAGAAATAATACACGTTATATTATTAACTATTTTAGATAATTTTTATGAAGACCGAAAAACATGTAAGATGTTTAGAAGAGTAATAAGTGATGTTCCAAGAAGTGTTTATAAAAAAATGTTTATGGATAAACTATTTGTTACTGAAATGTTTTCATACAATTACTTTGAATCATTTTATAAAAAAGTATTCTTAGATGATGACTATCAAGAAAAGGAAAAAGTATTAATAGATTTATTTACGATAATATTTACTAATCTTAAGACAATAAATGTGCCTATTGAAATTCCCCAAACAGTAGCTATGAAAATTAATTATAAATTCTTAGGGCTAGAAGTTAAAGAAATGGTTAATCACTTTAAAAAAATTAAACATGAAATTGATAGAAGATTATAAACAAATTAAATTAGGCCACTGGCCTTTTTTAAAAGAAGTTTTAACTTGAAGATTTTTGTAGACAAAAACATAAAATAGTGTATAATATACTTATAAAAATAAGTTAATCACAAAGAAAGGTGAAACTCATGGAAGAAACAAAATCATTAATATGTACAAGATGTGGATCACATTATTTAGAAAAACAAAGTGAAACTGAATATAAGTGTTTAAGTTGTGATGCTATAATTACTAAGGAAAAAGCCTTAGATTTTGAAGAACAATATAAAAAACTTCAAGCTGAAGGTAAGGCATTTGATATAGCTAACTTAAGAAGTTTAGTTAGAAAAGCACTAGAAGGGCATATTGATAAAGATTCACTTATTAAGTATTCACAAGATATATTAAGGGTTTTACCAGGAGATGTGCTTTCACTATTTTACATTAAATTTGCTAATCGTATAATTTATCCTAGTGATTATGAATATTATTTAAATCTTCTTTTGAAAGAAGCAACACAAACAGAAATAGATGAAATAATAGATATAATAATAACTAATGCCAGATTTAGAGAAAAAGAACAGGTAATTAACATAATAAATAAGTTCTATAAAGGAAGAGAAGATAAACTTATAGAGCTAGAAAAAGCTTTAAAACAAAGAACGAAAGAAATAGATTTATTTAGTGATATACCTAGAGATATATTTATTTGTCATTCTTCACTAGATAAAGATAAAGTAAATGAAATATTAAAGACGTTAGAAGAAGATGGAAATACATGCTGGATATCATCACGAAATATACCATGGGATAGCGATAACTACTGGTATAATATAACTAAAGCAATTAAGTCATGTAATATCTTCTTATGCTTAAATAGTGTAAATACGATGCAAAGCAATGATTGCAGACGTGAAGTAGAAATAGCAAGCAGTCTAAACAAGAAAAGAATCGAATATAAGTTAGATGATGCTAGAGATATAACATTATTTAAAAACTTCTTTACAGGACAGTGGATAACAAATATTAATGACTTATTAGATAAAGTATATGACTTAAAACACAAAGAAACAAAGTTAAAAGAAGAAGCTAAAAAGCTCTTAGAAGGCAAAGAATATGAAAAAGCTAAAGAAGTATTTTTAGACGTAAATGATGATGAAGCAAAAAAATACTTAGTGTTATGTAATACTTTAATTTCCTCAACAAAGTTAATGGAAAATAGCATGTATGAAGAAGCTAAAGCAAAACTATTACAAATAGATGATATAATCTATACCAAAGATTTGCTTGAGGAATGTAGTCAAAAGATATCTTTAAATAATACTATTAATTATGAAGTAAATAATAACATAAAGGAAGAAATAACTACCAGAGAAGAAACAAATAAAAATGACATATTAAAGAAAGTAAAGTTTTTACTCAATCAAACAAAAGATTATCAAGAAGCTGAAAAGATACTATTTGAAGAAATAGCATACAATGAGAATAGTTTTGAATTATGGTATTATTATCTATATGCGATAACAAAAGGTTTAAAAGAAATTAGTCATAAAAATATTAATTTGGCTTTTGAGAATTTAAAGAGATTAGTACCTAATGAAAGAAAAAAAGATATTCAAGAGTTAGATAATAGATTAAATCCAGTTACAATAAAACGATTAAAAGAAGAGGACAAAAGGAAAAAAGAGGAAGAAAGAGAGGGAGTACAAAAAGAATATGATGCAAAACTAGAAAAAGAACATAATTAGTAAAACAAGCACAACTGATTTTATCTACTTCGGATCATACCCTCAAACATTAAAAAATGCTAATGTGAAAATAATTAGTAAAGAAACTGATGAAAGAGGATATTATTCAGGAAGTGATGGAAGTAAGTATCAATTGATAAACAAAGGATTATTTAAAAAGTTTTATTACAAAGTAGAACCTATTAGATGGCTAATTGTTAAACATGATAAAGAAAGTATGTTTGTTATTAGTGATATGATAATTGACAACCATATATATGATAATTATACGTATAATTATGAAGAATCAGAAATAAGATCATGGCTCAATAAAGAATTTTATAACAAAGCCTTTACTGATAAGGAAAAGAAAATTATACAAACAACTTTAGTTGATAATTCTCTTACATCAACATGTGAAATAAGTAACCAATATATATGTAATGATACAATTGATAAAGTATTCTTATTAAGTACTGAAGAAGTGACTAGCTCAGCATATGGATTTTCTAAAAACAAATTACCTTGTAAGAAAGTAACAGATTATGCTAAAGAGTTAGGGGCAATAGAAATAATGGGTCAAGGAAATTATTATCTTCGTTCCTCAAAAAAATATAAAGATACATATAATGTTTGTATGGTTACCTCAGATAAGTCACTTAGTGCTACGTTAATAAATAGTTCTTTTGTAGGTACAGTTCCAGCAATGCTTCTATCATTAAGTCTAGATACAAATGTTTGTAAAGAACGCTGTGTAAAAGAATTAAATAGTGATAAAGAATTAGAAGCGCTAAGAGAAGAAAAGAATAAGCTTTTAAAAAATCAAACATTAGTAAAAGATATGATAACAAAGCTAGAAGCAGAAAAGAAAGAAACTCTACTAAAGTATATAGGATTAATAACTAGCTTAAAGAAAGATACTATAAGTTTTGGTTCATATCCTCAAACAATAAAAGACAAAAATGTTACGATAACAACTACTTTCCCTGATAATAACGGTTATTATTTAGGTAGTGATGGTGAATATTATGCTAAGCTAATAGCTAATCCTCATATCAAAAATGAGAAGTATTATTATTCGAATAATGAAGAAATAATAAGTGGAAAAGAATATTATTTCAAAGTTGAACCAATTATCTTTAATAAAATTCATGGGAAAAATAAGGATTTCTATTTATCATCAAAAATAATTGAAACAATGGCTTATCAGGATATATATTTTCAAGATGGAAATAAATATTATGTAAAAACAGGAGTAGCAGCAAATAATTATGAGTATAGTAAAGCTAGAAAAGTGTTAAACAATGACTTTTTATACAAAGCCTTTACCCAAACTCAAAGAGATTTGCTTGAAAAAACTTATGTTGATAATAGTGCTGAATCAACTGGTGAGTCTGAAAATATACATGCCTGTCCTTCCACATATGATTATGTATTTTTGCCAAGTATAGAAGAAATGACTTTGAGATCTAATGGATTTAAAGCTAAAAATGAAGAAGATAAAAATAGAGTTAAAGAAACAACAGATTATGCTAAGGCTAATGGAGCTTATTTACGTAGTGGTTATCAAAACTATTTCTTGAGATCACCAGATTCATGGCTTACAAGTTTTGTGAAAACTGTAACTACTAACGGTAAAATTATAGGCAATGATTTTAGCTATCCACATAATGGTATATGCGTAGGAATTGTTTTAAAGCAATCTAAATAGACAAGTAGCAATAAAAAGCACAACTTGTCTTTTTGTTTGCTATTTAGATAAATAATATAACTATATAAGGATTAATATGTACTTAAAGATGCATAAGTTAGATAGGTTCCAAGATTTAATTTTCATTAACTAACAATTTATCCCAATATGTTATAAGTTATAACAAATAAATTGAAAAATTCCTTTAAAAGTGCTATAATAAATAATCAAATGAATTGATTTGGAGGATGAATATGAAGTCTATATTTAAATTAATATATATGGTTGCAATAGTTTTTTTAACTTGTCTTTTCCTTATTTCTTGTAAAGAAATAGATAAAAACATTAGTAGCATAGAAATTAGTAATCTTGAAGAAGTTAGTATATTAAAACTTAATAATTTTAAGTATTCAGATATAGAGTTAACTGTTAAATATGAAAATGGTGAAGATGAAATAATTAATCTTTCAAGTTCGATGATGACAAAAGAAGATGCTTTAAAATTTAAACAAGTAGGTAAGCATGAAGTATACATTTACTATAACGATATGAGCATAAAGTATAACTTTGAAATAATAGCAAGTTCAAATGATTTCGATAATGTTATTTTCACTCTTGATGAAACATCATTTATATATTCGGGTATGCCATGTAAACCTAATGTCATTGTAAGCGGTAAGGATTTAACTCTAGATGAAGACTATTCGGTTGAATATATTAATAATATAAATGCTGGTACTGGAGTAGTTATTATAAAAGGCATTAATGACTATAAAGGCGAAAAGGTTTTAACATTTACAATTGATAAGAAAACTTTGATTGTTAAAGCTAATGACATAACAATTAGTGGTAATGAAAAACCAGTATTTACAGTATCATATAATGGATTTGTTTATACAGATGATGAGAATTCACTAATGGGAACTTTAAAAATTACTTGTGATTATGATGATAGTATTAGTGGAAATTATGAAATTAATGCAAGTGGTTATACAAGTAATAATTATAATATTATTTATGAAAAAGGAACTTTAAGTGTAAATAACATTTATCTCGATAAAGCCGTTATTGAATTAGAATATTTATCGCATGCGTACACAGGACGTGAACTAAAACCTGATTGCTTAATTACAATTGATGGCCAAACAGTTAGTAGTTATAATTATGAAATCATATATGAAAATAATAAAGATGCTGGAATAGCAAAAGTTGTGATTGTTGGTAAAAACTTATACTATGGAAGAATTGAAAAAGAATTCACTATTACAAAAGTGAATTTGGAAATATCAATAAACAATGAAGAAATAAAGTATTTAGACTTAATACCTAATTATAAGATAAACTATATAGGATTTGTAAATTTAGATAATGAATCTTCTTTAGATGGAAAATTAAATATTGAGTGTTCTTATGATGGAACAGAAATAGGTTCTTATCCTCTTATCTTGAGTGGATTAACTTCTAACAATTATAATATTATTTATAAAAATGGACTATTAAAAGTTAATAGTAGAGAAATTGATAGCGTAACTATTGAATATGAAGAAATAACTTATGCAGGAAAATATTTAACACCTGAGATCAAATGCTTAGTAAATAAAAATGAGTTAGTGCTTGGCAAAGATTTTGTAGTCAAATACGAAAATAACTTAAACTCAGGGAAAGCAGTAGTATACATTTCTGGTCAGGGTAACTTTAAAGGAACGATAACAAAAACATTTACCATAAATAAAGCCAAACTTAATATTAAAGTAACTAATATGACTATTGATTATGGTGATGATTATCCAGAGTTTGGTTATATTGCAAAAGGATTTCAAAATGAAGATAATATCTTAAGTTTATCAGGAACATTATTATTTAATACTACTTATAAAAATAATAGTAAGATAGGTGTTTATGATGTTTATGCTTATGGTGTTCAATCAGATAATTATCTTATATCATTTGAAAAAGGATTATTAACTGTAAATAGTAAAGAAATTATCGAAGAAAATATAATCTTAGATAATACTTCATTTACTTATACGGGAAGAGAAATCAATCCAATTGTCAAGGTGAATGTAAACAAAACTTTAGGGCTAAACACTGATTACAAAATCGAAATACAAGATAATTTATTTGCTGGAACAGGTAAAGTAATTGTAACAGGAATAGGTAATTACTCTGGAATAGTTACCAAACAATTTACAATTGCTCCAAAAGACTTACATATAGTGATAAATGGATTCAACATAAAGTATGGTGATGAATTAGCAAGTTATGATGTTTCTTATAATGGATTTGTAAATGGTGAAGATCTTGCAAACCTAGAAGGTAATTTACTAATCACTACTGATTATAAGAAATTTAGTAATGTGGGTACATACTTAATCGAAGGTAGCGGATTAACATCTAACAATTATAAGATTATATATGATTGTGGGAAAATAAATGTTTCTCCACAGAATTTAAGCAATGTAACGTATAGTATCGAGAGTAAAGACTATGTATATAATGCTGAAGCAATTAAACCAGAATTAACACTATCATATATGCTTATAAAACTTAAAGAAAATACTGACTATACTATTTCTCTTTTAAATAATATAAATTATGGCAAGGCAACGTTAGAAATTAATGGTATAAATAATTATACAGGAACCATCAAAGATACTTTTATAATACAAAAGAGAAATATAACTATAAAATCAAATGATTATAGTTTAAAATATCTAGAAGAAGTTGAAAAATACGATTGTATTATTACAAATCTTCCTGATGCATATAATCAAGATTTAGTAAAAACAGAATTAGTTTTCTCAACAACTTATGAAAAAGGTAAAAAAATAGGTAACTATGAATTAATAGTTTCTGGATTTGCTCAAGATAACTTTAATGTAACTTATGAAAAAGGAATTATAACTTTAGCATACACAGATAAATTTAATGGTGAAGGTACACTAGATAATCCATACATTTTATCAAATGTTAATGATATAATGGGATTGAGTGAAAAAGTGTTATCAGGTGAAAAGTATAAAAATAAATATTTTATTTTATCTAATGATATTGATTTTTCAGGATATTCACTTACACCAATAGGTGATAAAGATCATTACTTCCAAGGTTATTTTAATGGCAAAGGAAGGGAAATAAAGAACTTTAGTATTACAGGTTCTAAGTCATCTTATATTGGTTTATTTGCTAATGTAGTTGATGGTGAAATTACAAACTTAGGATTAAATAATATCGTAATTTCAAACAACAATTGTGCTAATTTGGGTGCCCTTGTTGGATTTATTAAAAATGGCATCATCAAGAATGCATATGTAAAAAATGCAAATTTAAGCAATAATACTAATGCAGTAATTGGTTCAATTTGTGGTTATTTAGTGAATTCAAAAATATACAATGCATATTTTGTTTCTACTTTAAATATAACTGGTGGATTTGTAACTATAGGTTCAATAGCTGGTAAAATAGAAAACTCTATAATTGACTCATCTTATGGTTGCATAAATGCTGATATAAATATTGAAGATGGAAGTTTTAGTGGTATTACTTCTGCTACTAATGAATCTAGTATTACAAATACGTTTATTGATGGTAATATTAATGTTACATCGGATAAAGCTAAAATAAATGAAATATCTGAAGGAATTAAAGGAACATATGTAAGAAGCGTTAATTTACTTAATACTTTAACAATAACAAAGAATGAAGAAAAGATTAGTATAAAACTAGTAAAGAGCCTAAGTGAAGTTGTGTCAATATTTAAGAAAAATATAGACATTAATGATTGGGTGATATTTGATGATAAACTTCCTCAACTTACATTTGAGGAAAATGATGGTGTAAAACTAATTAATAAGCCTCAAAGTTTAAAGAAGGAATATGATGGTTTAAGTGCAAGTTACTTTGGGTTTACATTAGACAAATCATATATTAACGTAGGAACTTACGAAGCTATTTTGAAACTAAAGGAAGGATTTATGTGGTCTGATGGTACTACTGATGATATTACAATATCATTAGAGATAACTAAAAAGAACCTCTATATCAATATTAATAGCTTACATATACATGTAGGTGATAATTATGACTTAACATTTGCTTCATATGGATTAGTAAAAAGTGATGAAAACTTACTTGATGAAATTACTTTGATTTGTGATTATAATTTAAATTCAGGAATATTCTTAATTAATATGCTTCCAGTTGAGTTAGATAATTATAATGTTATAATTAGAGAAGGATATTTGTACGTGAGTGAAAATGGATACAACGATTGGTCAGTTTGGGATGGAAATATTTCTGATGCTACTTTGGAAGGAAGTGGTACAAGTTTAGATCCATATGTAATTGATTCAGCTGCAAAATTAGCTTCACTAGTGTTCAAAACAAAAAATGGTGAACCAACAAATTATTACTATGAATTACGTACAAACATTGATTTAAATTATAATGAATGGGAACCAATTGCTGATGGGAATGATTTGTATAGTTTTGAGGGCTATTTTAATGGTAATGGCTATGTAATTAAAAATTTGAAGATAACGAAAAATCATCGTTATGTTGGTTTATTTGGCTGTACAACAAATGCTCAAATTGAATCTTTACGTTTGGAAAACGTTGATATCGACTTAAACACATATGTAGAAGCGTATATAGGTAGTTTAATTGGGTACTCAGAATCTACACAAGTTTCGAAGGTAAGTAGTGAGGGCCAAATAAAAGTAAATGTTTTATGTTCTTATAATATAATATGCGGGGGATTAATAGGTTATCAGACTATGCAAACTACACTTTCTAATGTATATAGTGAAGTAAATATTTCTATCACAAATAGCGATGAACAGTCATCACAATCTCCATTTAATGTTGGTGGAATAGCAGGATATTTACAAGATGGAAGTATCCTTACATGTTATGCAATAGGTGATATTAAAATACAAAATCTTAACGCAAGAACATACGTTGGTGGAATTATTGGCTATGGTAATAAAGGTCAAATCACAAATGCAATTTCCTATATGAATATTGATTTAAAAGGTAAACTATACTATATTGATTATATAATAGGAGGACAACAACAAGTTACAAGTACAAACATTGTTGCACTTAATGAAAATAAAGTAATTGTAAATGATACTACAGTTGTTATATCTTTGGGAACATTATATAGTAGTGGTGAACTTGAAACGTTTGTTCTAGAAAACTTTGATGACCACATTTGGGATATCAATGACTATCTATATCCAACCTTACATTAATTAATTAGCTCTAAGGGTTAAATGAAACTCTTAGAGTTTTTTATTTATAAAGGAACTGGTAATACAGACAAATTAGTAAAAGTAGAATCATTAGCAGGTACTAAAGTATATAACATAGATTATTCAGCAAATGGAGAACCAAACCTATACTTTGGATGGACAGTTTCATATGATATGAAAAATATAACAACGCTTCTAAATGATGAGTATGAGATTAATTATACATATAATGCCAGTGGAATAAGGACATCGAAAGTAATAACAAAAAATGATAATACTACATCAGTAAATTATTTCTTAGATGGAACAAATATCATTAAAGAAGTTAGAAGTGGACAAACAAATACTACTTTGCAGTATTTTTATGATTCAAATAATGAAATAATAGGTTTTACATATAATAACATAAAATACTTGTATTTAAAGAATTTACAAAAAGATGTTATAGGAATTGTTGACAATAACAATAATGTTATGGTAAAATACTATTACAACGCATATGGGCAAATAGTTAATGTAGTAGATACATCAGGAATAAATTTAAGTACAATCAATCCATTCAGATATAGAAGTTATTATCAAGATGATGAAACAGGATGGTACTATCTAAATAGCAGATATTATGATTCAAAATGTCATAGATTTATAACAATGGATGATATAGATTATCTTGGTGATAGTGAAAGTGTATTAAGTTATAACCTTTATAGTTATTGTGAGAATAATCCAGTAAATAATATTGATTTAGATGGTCATAAAAAAGTAAAACTGTCTTCAAAAGAAACTTTGATTTGGGGTATTATGGGATTAGTGATTAATTTATTTAAATATCAAAGTAGTATTTTAAGTGTTTTTAAAGAATCAAAGGCTGAAACAATAGTTAAGGTACTAATGACATGTTTTGTTTATTTTAAAGTTTCATTAATCAATAAATTTGCAGTAGGTTACATTAATGGTATTGCTGCTGTTATTTGTAGTCTTAGTCCTTTAATATTATATAAGTTTATTTGTTTGAGATTGGAACTTCACTAAATGACTGCAGGTGGTATGGTTTTGCATTTTATAGTAAATAAGGTGGGTAATGACTTATGAAATTTAATATCTTTATATATCTTCTAGATTTAATTATTGAGTGTGGTTTAGTAATATGGTTTTTATATAACGTAGGTTCTAATAAATATTTAATTATTCCTATAATTGCAGTTAGCATTCTTATTATTAGCACAATAATTTGCTTTATTAAAACTGTTTTTATAGGAAGAAAATATTTAAAAATTGAAGATGATAAATTATTAATTAAACAAAAAGAGAAAATAATAGCATCAATTAATAAAAATGAATTGGAAAAATTAGTTGTTGTATTTGATATATTTTCTGATCATATTGATTTCATTAAATTTCATTATAATAATAAAAAATACTCTTTCCAAATTCCTAGAGAAATTGAGACTGAATTAAAAACATTTGTAAGTGATTTAAATTACAAACGAAAAACAGATTTGTTATTAGAAATTATTAATTTAATTGCAATGTATTTTTATCATAGTTAGTAATTTCATTTTGTTATCATTAAAGTTTAAAAAAGAACTATAATATATGGAAGACAATAAGAGTTAGATTTATTGCCATATGACCTAGTTTTTCAGATAAAAAAATTTATATTTTTGTAAATAATAATTCTAATAATTTCATATGAAAGTGGCATTTACAAATATGTGAGATTTGGCTTATAGGAGGCATAAATGACAAAAACAAAAAAATTTTATTTAGTGTGATTGGTATTATTGCTATTGTGATAATTATTGTAATGATTAATGGTATATCGTTTGTTACACCAAATCGAATCTTCTCAACAAAGTATTATAGTGATCCAAAAGAAGCGTTTGAAAAAGAATATACACCTTCGGCTGTAGAAGAAAATATTGAAATTATTAAAGATTTAAACCTATATGATTTGGATGATAATAATACGTTATATTTTGGTATTACTAAAAACAATGATTTGATTGCTTGTACAATGCACAAAAAGAATGATAAGTATTTTTATTCTGGTTTTTACGAATTGTTTGATTTAAATAAATATAAAGAAGGTTTTTCATCAATAGATCATATAAGTAATTTATTTAATGAAAGCGGAAAAAAGTTTTCAAGATGTAAATGGGTTTTAACATCTGACATTAATGAAATTGATGGAAGTAACTATTATAAACTTAAAACCTTAGATTTTGATAATGAAAAAATCCAATTGTATTTGCTAATGAAATAATAGTAATTATTTTACAAAAAAAATTTGATAAAACGTTAAAAAATAACTCCTTATAGTTATGCTATTAGCATAATTGTAAGGAGTTTTATGCGATAATTAATTAAGAATATAAGCAAGTAGTAATTTGAATGTGTTTGTAATGCCTTTTAGATGAGTTCGTTCCATTCCGTGAGAAGCAGCGACTCCACTACCGATTAAAGCGCCTTTGATGTTATTGCCACCTTTTAAAGCAGCACTGACATCGCTTGAATAATATGGAAATACATCAACTGCATAATCCAAGTTTTCTTTTCTTGCAAGTTCTATAAGCTTAGTATTCATATCATAATTATAAGGACCAGAACTATCTTTCGCACAAATTGAAACTTTTTCCTCGTTTCCTTCGAGGTGGTTACCTACACAACCCATATCTATAGCGAGCATTTCGTCTATTTTAGGCATATAGCTTGCACCTGAACCAACTTCTTCAAGAGTGGAAATAACGATTTTTAGAGTATGTTTAGGAGTAACATTTTCTGTTTTTAAAAACTTGAGAAGTCTAAAGACAATAGCAACAGATAATTTATCATCTAAAAATCTTGATTTGATAAATCCACTAGGTGTTATTTGTGTTTTAGGATCTAAGGCAATAAAATCACCATTGCATATACCCAAGTTTAAGACATCTTGTTTAGAGTGTACTAATTCATCAAGACGTATGTGCATTGTTTCTTCATTACGTGGAAGAGTTCGGGCATCTTTATGTACGTGAACTGCAGGAGCATTAGAAAGAAATGTTCCTGTTACACTATTACCTGAACGTGTATAAACTGTGCAATATTCTCCATCATATGTAGGAAGAATAGGTCCACCAACAACGCTAAATTTTAGCGTGCCATCGCTATTAATCGCACTTACCATTGCTCCTAATGTGTCAACGTGACATGTTAAACCTAAGACGTAGTCATCAGATCCTTTTACTTCGATTAATAAATTACCATTATTTAAAACTTCGTGTGTATAACCATTTTCTTTGCAAATATTAACTAAATGGTTGATTATATTTTTTGTATATCCACTTGGACTAGGTATCTCAAGAATTTCTTTTGCAAAATCTAGTATTTCAGTGAACACATTATCAGTTATTTTTGTTTCCATTTTTGACCTCCATATATATATTATTATAACCTATCTTGTTTTAAAAATCTATAGATATATGGTTTATAATATATTTTTCTTTTATAAAATATTTTTCTATGTTATAATAGTTATATAAAAAGGTAAAAAACTATGAATATAAAGAAAATAAAAAGAATTGTTTTAATAATAAGTTGCCCACTTTCTTTTATAATAATGTTTTATGTTTTTAAAAATATAGTGACAATGATAACAAGTGATAGAGTCGCCGTTATAAGTACATCAGTGCTTGTAGGTTTAGTTCCAGCTATTAATGTTGGAAGACTAATCAACTCAAGGTACTTAAAACAAGAAAGAGAGGAAAGCCAAAAACGAATTAAATACATTGCTCAAACAAAAAACTGTGAGTTCTGTTATAGTGAATTAAAATTTGACCGAAATAGTGAAGAAATAGCTAATGAATTTGATGAAAAAGAATATATCGTCAAAGAAATATATTCTTGTCCCCAATGTCATTATGTTGTTTCTAATAATAGCTTATATAGAAATAGAAGTAAGAAAAAAGTTTATAAATACTGTGAAATAATTGATAATGGAGATATTGCCCAAACACAAATCGAAAAAGGGAATTTATATAATGCACTTTGTATTTTAGATATAATTGATAATGAAAAATAGCGAAATAAAGGCCCAAATTAAAGGCCAAATTGATTGATAAAAGATTATAATAAAAGAATATGTGTGGTTACTAAAAACTATTCTAGCAAAAATATTAGACAAAAAGAGGAAACAAAATGGCAAAAATAGAAGTAAAATGTATAGGATTTAATGATTATGCACAAGGAATGTTTAAAGTTAATAATAAGATATGTTTCTGTAATAATTTCTTGCCTGGTGAAATAGGACTTGTTGAGAAAAACAAATATGATAAATACTATATTTCTTCGTTTTCAAAAACATCAAAAGATAGAGTAGAAAGCGAATGTGATTATTATAGTAAATGCGGTGGATGTCATTTATTACATATGAACAAACAACTTCAAAAAAAATTTAAAATTGACTATGTTCAAACAGCTTTTACAGATAAAAAGTTAAATTCAAAAATAGATGAATACATTGAGCCTGATTCATATAAAGGATACCGAAACAAGATGCAAGTCGCATATAAATTTCAAGAAGGAAAACTCGTATATGGCTTCTATGAAGAAGAATCTCATAAGATAATCCCAATGAAAAAATGTATTGTACAAACGGAAAAACAAAATGAAATCGCAAAAGTTATCAAAGATATAATGCTAGAAATGAAGCTAAAACCATATGATGAAGATAGACGTATGGGACTTGTAAGATTTGTTATGATAAGAGAAGCCTTTTCCTCAGGAGAAATTTTAGTAACAATAGTAACAAATAGTGAAGTTTTCCCTGGTAAAAATGAATTTGTTAAGAGGCTTATAAAAAGGTGCCCATACATAACATCAATTGTACAAAATATAAATACAAGAAAAACTAGTATAATCTTAGGTGATGATGAAAGAGTATTATATGGACCAGGTTACATTAAAGATTATTTATGTGGTATTATGTTCAAAATATCTTCTAAGACATTTTATCAAATAAACCACGAACAAACAGAAAAGCTATACAGTAAAATAAAAGAATATGCTTCTTTGCAAGGAAATGAAGTTGTTTTAGATGCTTACTGTGGAGTAGGAACAATAGGTATGACTCTAGCAAAAGATTGTAAAAAAGTTATTGGTGTGGAAAATAATAAACAATCAGTCATAAACGCTAGAATTAATGCAAGTGATAATAAAATCAAGAACATTAGTTTTGTTTTATCAGATGCAACTGAGTATATTAAAGAATACAATGGTGAAAAAATTGATACTTTAATAATGGATCCCCCAAGAAGTGGATCAACGGAAGTATTTTTAAAGGCCATAGAAAATCTAAAGCCAAAGAAAATAGTTTATGTTTCTTGTGAAGCTAAAACATTAGCAAGAGATTTAACATTCTTAAAAAACTATAAAATTGAAAAAAAGTGTTTAGTTGATATGTTTGTTGGAACGTATCACATAGAAACTGTTGTGTTACTATCTCTAAAGGAACCGAGAAAGTAGGAAACAATTTATTAACCTTGACATATTTTATAAACACTTTATCTTTTTAATATAGATAACGCATGCTAGATTTAAAAATATAATATTAACAAAACTTACAAAACTACTATTTTACTTTACGAATAGTAGTTTTATTTTCATTAAAAATGTCAAAATATATTGTAAGTAAGTGAAGTTAGAAAAATGAAAAAAATGTTACTATAAATTTACAAAAAGAAATCATATTAAAAATGGATTATAGATTTGTTATATTATCAAAATAATGATTAATTTCTTAAAAAGATTTAGAAAATGAAATGTAAAAAAGACTTCCTATTTCTAGGAAGTTAATTGTTAACAATTTATTTATTTGAAATTTTCCATAGAGCCATTGGATGACCTTTAATCCTATTAATAATATCTTGATCATTAAATAAAAGATCTGGTTTATAATTTCCATTTTCAAATTCATTTATAAATTGGATTTCTAAAGTATTTAAGTTCATTAGTTTAGAGATGAAAGATTTAACAATATTTACTGCATCAATCATAGAAAATCTATCATCTTTTTTTAGAGTTGATGAAAGATATTGTGGAATTTTATCTACCATATATGCTTTAATTTTAATTTCAAAATCTTTAAGAACTTCATCAAATGATCTCTCAGTGGTTTTTCCAATTACCATATAAAATATTACACATTTTTTTACTAATTCAAATTCATTTTCATTGAATAAATTTTCTGTAAGCATATGATAAACATCATATAGATCTCTAATAGTACATCTTTCTAACAAAGCTTTGATTTTAGAACCATATAATTCATACTTGTTTAAAGTTAGCGTTTTAAAAGAATTTAAAAAAGAAATAGAAACATTTCTTGTTATTGTTTCATAAATATGAGTTCTATTCATATAATTAATCTCAATTTTTAAATTATCTTTATTACCAAATTTATTATTATAGTTAAATACAAATGAATCTAATGCATATTTTGTTTTAGTTTCATCACTTAAAATGTAATTGTTAATTTCCATATATCTTATGATAATGGAGGTGATTTCTTTTCTGATTTCAAGCATTTCTTCTCTAGTACCATCAAAAGAAAAATCTAAATCAATGTCTACACTAAGTCTAGGTAGATTAAAAATTGTAAAATTAATAGATGTACCACCTTTAAGAATTAAATAAGGAGAAAGTTCTTCAGTTTTATTAATAAAATCTAAAACATCAATTAATCTAAGTGCTTTTTCTAATGTTTCACTTCTAAATCCATTATTTTTGGCTAAAGTTACAATTTCATGTTTTTGATAATTAAACATATAATTACTCCTTATTAATATAATTGTTTAAGTCTTTGTAAATAAATATTTTCCAATCAGAATTATATACATGAGCATTTTTATTTTTATCAAAGTATCCCTTTATAGAATCAGATGCTTCATGACATTTTTCAAAAAATGATTCAGGTATATTTAACTTATCTTTAAATAAAGACAAAACAGTGCCAACTTTTTTATAAAGCATCTTAGAATTAATTTGTCCTAAATATTTTAAGATGTCTTTTGTGGAAATATATGGAATAGAGTTTATACAATTCAATGTTTCTTCAAATTCACAATGTTTACCAGAATCTTTTATGCAATCAACGATTGTTCTCTCAATAGAAGTGACTCTAACACCACGAATTTCTTCAACAAAATTAGTAGAAGTTACTTTAATTAAGGAATAATTATTTTCTTCAAATTCAAATGGTTTAAATTTAGAAATAGAAGATACATTTACATTATTATAAACTTGGTTATAATATCCATAAAATTCAAAAGCTGAATGATGTGATACAAAAGAAGTTACAGTAATATTTGAGGCAATTAAAAATTTATCTGCTATACATTCGTTTGTTTCTAGACTTACAACACCATATAGATTATGTTTAATGCGTTTTATATAGCCTTTTTCTAAATAGCTTTGGAGAGTGTTTTTTGCTAAATTATTATCTCCAAGCATAAATACAAAATCATTATAACTGAAAATTTTTCGTTTTGTTAATTCGTTTAAATATTTCATCATTACCACCAATAATATTATATCAAATAAAATTATAAAAAACAATTAAAAAGTTAAAATTATTCTCTGTATTACAATTATTTTTGTAATCAGGAGAAAAAATTTAACCTAATTTAGTTAAAAAAAGTTACCAATTATTAGTGATATTATAAGAAATCTATTCAAAACATTATTATTTTATAAACTTAATGTTGCAAAGTTAGATAACTTAGTTCAAACAAAAACAAAATTATAGAGAATTATAATTATTAAAATAAAACTATAATGTTCAATTCAAGAAAAATCTATAAATATAAAAATTAATATGTTTTTTCAAATTTACAATCACTAAAATTAAAGAGAAAAAACAAATAATTTAATTAGTAAGCTCTTTAAAATTAAAAATAAGATTATACTTTATATGTTATCAAATCAAGACTAATGATTTGACGGAACATATTCACTTATGGTATAATAACGATTGACTTGGTTAATAATTTTAAAAATGGAGATAAAACTAATATCTTTCTGTAACTAGGAGGGATAGAAGACGTAAAAATATCACGAAACAAGATAATAGTTAATATCGACTAATGACGCACGACCTAGAAAATTCATATTCACTAGATAGTATAAGCACGTATAGAAACTGTTGCATTACAACAATTAAGAAAATCTAAACATTATAAAATTAGTAGTAGCAATACACTCTAGAAAATATTATGAATACATTTTAGGTTATTATGGAGGTAACATATGAATGTGCATTTCGCAATATGTGACGATAATAATATTGATTCAAATTATGTAAGTAATTTAGTAAATAAATGGGCTAATGAAAGAAAATATCAAATCAATATTGATATTTTTGATTCGGCAGAGGCATTTCTTTTCCATTACGATGGAAACAAAGATTATGACATCCTATTACTTGACATCGAAATGAAAAAGATGGATGGAGTAACACTTGCTAGAGAAATCAGAAAAACAAACAAAAGTGTGCAAATAGTTTTCATTACAGGCTATTCAGATTATATTGCTGATGGATATGATGTTGAAGCATTACATTACCTGATGAAACCATTGAAAGAGGAAAAGCTGTTTGTTGTTTTAGATCGTGCAGTAAATAGAATTATTCAGAATGAAAAATATCTACTGTTAAATTATTATGATGAAACAATTAGAATCCCACTTCATGAAATTGTTTATATTGATGTAGATAGGAATTATGTTACCATACATTCTAATCAAGATTATACAATAAAGAAAACACTTGGTGAAATTGAAAAAGAATTAGATAAAAGATTCTTTAGAATCGGACGTTCAGTTATTGTCAATTTAAAATACATTAGTAGAGTAACAAAAACAGATGTATTTTTAGCTAATAATACAATACTACAATTACCAAGAGGCGTATATGATTCTTTGAATAGAGCAATTATTGATGAACTATAGGAGAATTATACAATGAAAAGAAAGAAAATAGACAAGCAAATCGAAAAATATCAAAGAGATTTAATAGATACACATTATCAAGAAATTGAAACTATGTATACGAAAATGCGTGGGTGGCGTCACAACTATCGCAATCATATTCAGGTTATGAAAGCTTTGGCTGAAAAAGGTGATATAGAAGCTATCAAAGATTATTTAAATAAACTAGATGAAGATTTAACTACTATAGATTTGGTTGTTAAGACGGGAAATACTATGGCAGATGCTATTTTGAATAGTAAGATTTCTCTTGCAAAATCAAAAGGCATAAAAGTAAAGGTCGATGCTCATATACCAATTAAACTAAAAATGAGTGAACTAGACTTATGTGTAATCTTAGGTAATTTATTTGATAATGCTATTGAAGCCAATCTTCCTTTGCCTGAAGATGAAAGGTTGATTAGAGTGTATATGGATATGAAAAATACACAGCTTTATATTTCATTTACTAACTTTACTGCTTCAGGGAAGCTAGCTAAAGAAGCTAACTTATTCAAGACCACAAAAGGAGATGGCCATGGATTTGGTTTAGTCAGCATAGATAGTATAATTGAGAAATTAGATGGTTATATAAGCAGAAATAGTGAAGATGGAGCATTTACTACTGAGATCCTTATTCCTCAAATATAACAATTCGTCCCCATGACTAAACAATTCGTCCCTTTTTTGATAAGGGACGATTATTATTTGATATACTATTTATACAAGGAGAGTGATACTTGTGAAAGTAAAAAATAAAAAAACGAAACCAAAATATAATGTGTTTCAAAATATATGGTTTATGATTAGCCTTGCTTGGAGGCAAAAGGAGAAAAAAGTAATCTTTACAATGGTTCTTTTGGTTTTATTAGGTGTTTCTTTGAACCTAATTAATTTATATATTGCACCAACTATATTGAATGCTATAGAAACAAAAGTATCTTTTTCTGAGCTAATTATAACAATATTAGTCTTTATAACTGCTTTAACTTTAACTAACGCGCTTAATTCATATGTTAATAGTAATGTTTTATATGGAAGAATTTCTGTAAGGACAGAAATAATTTCTATGTTGAACAATAAGTGCTGTCGTACCTCTTATCCCAATACTGAAGATGAAACCTTTAATAAATTAACTGCACAAGCATCAGAGTATTGTAGTAGTAATAATAAGGCTACAGAGGCTATTTGGGATACCTTAACGAAACTATTGACAAATATTTTATGCTTTGCATTTTACTCTAGTCTTTTATTGATGGTTAAACCATTTATGGTAGTAATAATATTAGTTACTACTTTAATAGGATTCTTTATAAATAATTACTTAAGTGAATATAAATATAAGCATAAAGAAATAGAGGCAGAAGAGATAAAAAAACTAAATTATATTGATAAAGTTTCTAGTTCAATACAATATGCTAAAGATATTCGTATCTTTGGACTATATTCTTGGCTTACAGAGTTATATGATAAATCAATGGCTGCTTTGCATGCTTTTAATAACAAGGTAGAAAGTGTTTATTTATGGGCTCAAATTGCAGATCTCGTTTTAGCATTTCTTAAAAATGCTATTGCTTATACATACTTAATTGGTCTAGTAATTAATGGTAAAATAACAGTCTCAGAATTTCTACTATATTTTCAAGCAGTTGAAGGATTCACATTATTAGTTACAACAATTATGAAGAAACTGAACACACTAAAGAGACAAAGTATGGATATATCAGTTGTTAGAGAAGCTATAGATTATAAAGAAGTATTCAAATTTGCTGAAGGAAAAAGTTTAGAGATAGAGCCTAATAAAGACTATATAATAGAATTAAAAAATGTTTCTTTCAAATACCCTGGTAAAGATAAAAATGTTCTAACAAATATTAACTTAACTATAAAACCAAAAGAAAAGATTGCTGTTGTAGGTCTTAATGGAGCCGGAAAAACAACATTAGTTAAGCTTATATGTGGTTATTATGATCCTACAGAAGGAGAAATTCTGCTAAATGGCGTTGATATAAGAACATATAATAGAGAACATTATTATAAACTCTTTTCGGCAGTATTTGCTAATTTTTCGTTACTTGCTGGAAGTATAATAACTAATGTCGCCCAATCAGATAATAATATCAATTATGAATTGGTTTATAGTTCTATTGAAAAAGCAGGATTAAAAGAAAAAATAGAATCACTTCCTAGAAAATATGAAAGCAACTTAAATAGAGAAGTATATGAAGATGCCACAAATTTATCTGGTGGCGAAATGCAAAGGTTAATGTTAGCAAGAGCTCTTTATAAAGACGCACCAATTATTGTTTTAGATGAGCCAACTAGTGCTCTAGATCCTATTGCGGAAGCAGATATATATAATAAATATAATGAACTTACGAAACACAAAGCGTCTGTATTTATATCACATAGACTCGCCTCTACAAGATTTTGTGACAGAATTTTATTCATTGCTGATGAAAAAATAGTCGAAGAAGGCACACATGAAAAACTATTAGCTCTAGGTGGTAAGTATGCTCAATTATTCGAAGTGCAGAGCAAATATTATCGAGAAGGAGAATCTAAAGATGAAAAATAAAAATTCAATTAGTCTTAATAAATCGATAAGCATAAGTAATAGAGCTTTAAAAATAATTTTTAAGAAATATCCTCAAATGGTTATTTCATCTATTTTAAACTCTATTTGGACAGCTGTAACTCCATATGTTGGAATTTACTTATCAGCACTAATAATCGAAGAACTTTTTGGAAGCAAAAATCCAGAAAAACTAAAAGTTTTAGTTCTAATAACACTAATCACCGAAGCAATTATTGCTCTTATTTCAGCTCTTCTCGGAAAATGGGCTAATACTAACAAAAGCAATTTATATTTTAAATTTGAAAACTTTTATATAGAGAAGCTATTTAAAATGGATTTTGTTAGTCTCGATGACATAAAAACACATGAATTACTATCAACAATTAAACAGAATCAAAATAGTGCTGGGTGGGGCCTATTTAATGTCATATATGATTATGAATCTTTATCCACTTCTATATTTACATTATTAGGAGGTTTAACATTAACATTTACTTTGTTTTCCTCAAAAGTACCTGAGACAGCTAGTAGATTCATGTTTTTGAACCATCAACTATTTACTTTTGGAATTATCATTATCATGATTGGAATTACTTTATTAGCACCATATTTTTCCTTTAAAGGAAATAGTTATTTTGCAAAAAATGCAGCTAATCACAATCTAGCAAATAGAATGTTTGGTTTCTTTGGTTGGCTTGGATACAATAAAGAATTGTCAACAGATATAAGAATGTATAGACAAGATTTACTTTGTGATAAATATAATACATGTAAAACAACAACATTTGGTTCAAAAGGTGAATTTGCAAAAATAGCAAGAGGACCTATGGGATTGTATCTATCTTTATCAGCTGTTGTTTCATCATTATTTATTGGTGTAGTGTATCTGTTTGTCTGTTTAAAATCATGGGCAGGAGCTTTTGGTGTTGGTATGGTTATGCAGTATATAGCCTCTATTACTAAAGTATCTTCAGGTTTAAATAGTTTTGTAAGAACTATAGGTGATGTGAAAATAAATGCAAGTTTTCTTAAATTAGTATTAGAGTTTTTAGACATTCCTAATACAATGTATCAAGGCTCATTAACAGTTGAAAAAAGGTTTGATAGCGATTATGAGATTGAATTTAAAAATGTTTCATTTAAATACCAAACTAGCACAGATTATGTACTAAAAGATATTAATATAAAATTTAAAGTAGGAAGTAAATTGGCAATTGTTGGAATGAACGGTAGCGGTAAAACAACATTTATCAAATTATTATGTAGATTATATGATCCTACGGAAGGAGAGATTTTGTTAAATGGTATTAATATCAAAAAATATAACTATCTAGATTATCTAATGATATTCTCAGTAGTATTTCAAGATTTCAAGTTATTAGCACTAAAATTAGGTGAAAATGTATCCAGCAAAACTAAGTACGACTCTCAAAAAGTAATAGATTGTTTAATTAGATCTGGATTTGAAAAAGGTTTAGAAAAAATGAATAATGATTTGGATACTTATTTATATAAACAAATAAATGAAAATGGTGTTAATATATCTAGTGGTGAAGCTCAAAAAATAGCTCTTGCCAGGGCTCTTTTCAAAAATTCTCCATTTATTATTTTAGATGAACCAACAGCTTCATTAGATCCTATTGCGGAAGCTGAAATATACTCTAAATTTAATGAGATTGTTGGTGAAAAAACAGCAATTTATATAAGCCATAGATTATCTTCTTGTATCTTTTGTGATGAAGTAATTGTATTTGATAAAGGACATATTGTTCAAAAGGATACACATAAAAATTTATTATCAGACATAAATGGCAAATATTATGAACTATGGAATGCTCAAGCACAATACTATAAATAATCAAATAAAAAGCTCACCTTTGTGGGCTTATTTTTAAATTAAACACATATACAATCTAACTTATGGAAGTTAAATTATAGCTATTAATCATCAAATTAGGAGAACAAAGAATACATTATATAAAAAAAGACAAAAGTATGATATAATTAATATGCAACTATTAGAAGGCATTTTATAATAAATTTATTTAAATTAAATCAAGTTATACATTTACAAAGTATTTACTGATGAATAATCATTAACCTAAAGTTTTAAAGGAGAAATCATTTATTAAAATTAATACAATTAAAACTACTAATGAGGAGAATAATACATATGAATAATATTAACATTGCAATTATGCAAATCAAACCTTTAAAAAGTATACAAGAAAATCTTGACAAAGGTATAAGAAACTGTATAAAAGCAAAAGAAATGGGTGCAGATATAATTCTTTTTCCAGAAATGTGGAGTAATGGATATAACTTAAATGAAGGATTCGAAAAGGATGCTATTACATTACATTCAAAATTTATAGAATCATTTAAAGAGTTAGCTAAAAAGCTAGAAGTTGCAATTGGAATAACTTTCTTAGAAAAAACAGAAGGTAAACCTAAAAATAGCATTGCTGTTATAAATTATAAAGGAGAAATAGTTTTACACTATTCTAAAGTACACACATGTGATTTTGGTGATGAAATAAATCTTAGTAGTGGTGATAACTTCTATACAACAAACCTTGAAACGAAAAAAGGAAATGTATGTGTAGGAGCGATGATATGTTATGATAGAGAATTTCCTGAGAGTGCAAGAATATTGATGCTGAAAGGTGCTGAAATAATCTTAGTTCCTAATGCCTGCCCTATGGAAATTAATCGGATTTCTCAGTTACGAGGAAGAGCATATGAAAATATGTTAGCAATAGTCACAGTTAATTACCCATCACAAGTACCAGACTGTAATGGTCACTCAACTGCCTTTGATGGAATAGCATATAAAGAAGGAATAAGTGGCAGCCGTGATACAAAAATATGTGAAACAGGAGAGGAAGAAACCATTATGATAGCTTCTATACCAATAGATGAGATCAGAAACTATCGAGAAAAAGAAGTACATGGTAATTGTTATAGACATCCAGCAAAATACCAAGAACTAATAAAGGAAGAAATAAAATATCCCTTTATAAGAAGTGATTATCGAAAGTAACAATTTAAAACACAAACATAATTATTAATAAATAGAAGGCAAAAGCCTTCTTTTTGCTGATTATTATATTTTAAAAATATATAAGCAAAATAAATATATAGAAAAAAATTAGTAAATATTGTATAATATAAGTACTTACTTAAAAATGAATAGACTTTGTTATACATTTTTATAATTGAT
>ENA-ORNF01000204-ORNF01000204.1-human-gut-metagenome-genome-assembly--contig:-NODE-204-length-61278-cov-12.342077_pt1 | contig 61278 bp, 49 predicted proteins | sample MGYA00242110_ERZ509012 | MGnify/ENA primary metagenome ERZ509012 (study PRJEB26280, sample SAMEA2338714) | human gut metagenome | biome: human gut; feature: human-associated habitat; material: faeces... | reverse complement strand
TGTTAGAGGGTTGGAATGTTCTTTTCATTTTCGTATATACTATTTATGTTATTATCTCATGGTTCGGGCTGCAAAATTACAGACTTTTTTTAAATAAACCAAGGGCTAAATCATTTTTAGACAAATCTTTTTGCGTTTTTTCATGATTTAGATTAATTTTGCACCCATATTTGTAATGAGACAAATCAATAATCACAAAAAACATAAAATATTCTAGTTATGATTAATGCTCAAGACATTAAGATCGGAACTGCTATCCGTATGGATGGTAAATTGTATTTCTGCATCGACTTTTTGCATGTAAAACCGGGTAAAGGTAACACTTTCATGCGTACAAAATTGAAAGATGTAGTAAACGGATACGTATTGGAACGTCGTTTCAACATTGGTGAAAAATTGGAAGATGTACGTGTAGAACGTCGTCCTTACCAATACCTTTATAAAGAAGGAGATGATTATATCTTCATGAACCAGGAAACTTACGAACAGGTACCTATCGCTCACGACTTGATTGAAGGTGTTGATTTCATGAAAGAAGAAATGATTGTAGACGTTGTATCAGACGCATCTACAGAAACTATCCTTTTTGCTGAACTTCCTGTAAAAGTACAGTTGAAGGTTACTTACACTGAACCGGGACTTAAGGGTGATACCGCTACAAACGCTACTAAGCCTGCTACTGTAGAAACCGGTGCTACTGTTCGTGTTCCTTTGTTCATCAACCAGGACGAAACTATCGAAGTTGATACTCGCGATGGTTCATACGTAGGTCGTGTAAAAGCATAATTTTACAACCACCATATAACAGAAAGCCTTTCCGCTTTTGCATTACCGCAAGCGGAAAGGCTTTTTTGTTTTGATTATCAAAGAAGTCGTCTTACTTCGACCGAAGTAAGCACGTTGACCGACTCGAAGTGAGCGCTTACTTCGACCGAAGTAAGCATTCACTTCGTTCGAAGTAAGACGACTTCATTAATACATTACCATGACTTACCCACATTAAGGCACTCTAAAACTACCGGCAACACATCCAAGAAAATAACACTGCCACCATCATTTCTAAACAAATCTGTAACAAAGTTTTTAAATGGCGCCAATACTCATGTTATAAAACACATCATTTAATTTTTAACCATATTTGTTCACATTTTATAGCTCATTTCATATAAATATATATATCTTTGTAGCTGCTAGAAGATTTATTCTAACTAAGAGATACGATTACTATTAGATTTAATGCAATTTTAACCTGTCGTAATGCCTCCTTTTAAAAAGGGATAATTGAACGACTTTTTATAAACTGTTCAATAAAACGAGAGGATTATTATTGCTTTTTGATGAACTGTGGGACGATACAACAAATGCGGAGAAATTCTCCGAACTTTTAGAGATACAATTTATAACTGCTTGATTTACAACAATTTAATATATCCGGCAGGATTAGAAGTCTTGCTCTTAAATCAAAAATGGCAGCGAAAAATTACCCCCCCCATTCGCTTTCCGCAGAAACTCCAACCCATAACGTTGTTTCAACAGGCGGACAAAAGCATCAGAAACACTGGTTTGTGATGCGCGACCTTAAACGTCCTAACGCCAAACTCCCCGCTTACAAAATGCTTGAAGATAAATGCTTTGAAGTGTTTATCCCAACTAAATGGCAAGTAGTGACAAAGCTGGGTAAAAGAGTGCGCGAAAAAGTTCCGGTTATTAACGGTCTGCTGTTTGTTCACTCCGAGAGAACACTACTCGACCCGATAGTTGAATTAAACAGCACTCTGCAATACTACTACCGTAAAGGCGGAGGTTATCGCGAACCCATGGTAGTGCGAGATGACGACATGGATAAGTTTATAAGTGCTGTCAACAGTTCCCCAAATTCAGTATTCTATTCTCCGCAAGAAATCACGCCCGATATGATAGGAAGCAAAGTACACATCATCGGAGGTAATCTCGATGGTTACGATGTATCATTGCTCAAAATAAAAGGTTCCCGAAAGAAACGCATCTTTGTAGAGCTGCCGGGAATTATAGTAGTAAGCGTTGAAATTGAACCGGAATTCATTCAGCTGATTTAAAGTCATATAAAATATATAATGTCATCTATAGCAACCAAGAAGAAAAAAGATTGCAGCGGATGCAATGCGTGTGCCGAAGCATGCCCCAAGCATTGCATAGAGATGATACCCGATAAAAAGGGATTCCTTTATCCAAAGGTTGATACATCAACCTGCATAGACTGCGGGGTCTGCACTAAGGTATGCCCGTTCGAAGACGGAAACATCCATCTAAATCCTCCCCTCACCGCCTATGCGGCATGGAACAAAGATAGAGAGCAGTACCTTGCCAGCTCATCGGGTGGCGCGGCACAAGTCTTTTCTTCATACATCATCAATCAAGGAGGCGTTGTTTACGGTTGTACTTCCGATGACATGCGCATTCGCCACATACGTGTTGACGCTTTGAGCGACTTACATAAACTACAAGGCTCTAAATACGTACAAAGCGACGTTAAAGGATTATTCAGTAAGGTTAAAGCCGACTTGAAGGCAAATAAGCCGGTGCTTTTCATTGGTACGCCTTGCCAAGTAGCCGGACTGAAAAACTATATAAAACAAATTCCAGAACACTTGTATCTGGTAGATCTGATTTGCCACGGCGTTCCATCGCAACAGATGCTGAACGAGCATATAGCTCACGTTCTGAACGGACGCACCGCAAAACAAATATCATTCCGAAAAGGAGAGCAATTCCGCTTCGAGATAACCACGCAATGCGGTGCAGCTTATTTCGCAGAATATCATAAAGACAAATATTATAGAGCATTCTTTAACGGGATAAGCTATAGAGAAAGCTGCTACCGCTGTCCGTTTGCACGCAAAGAAAGAGCGAGCGATATAACGATAGGCGACTTCTGGGGATTACAGAATGCGGCTTCACTACCATTAAATAAAGAAGAAGGCATAAGCGTAATGCTGCCTTTAACAGAAAAAGGAAATAATTTAATCTGTGCAACAAAGTTAGAGATGCACGCTTATGAGCGCAGTGCTCAAGAAGCGATAGACGGCAATACACAATTGCAATGCCCCATGAAAGGCACATTGAGCCGACGAATATTTAACGCATTATATCCTATGCTTCCGTTCGACACAGCGGTAATGTGTTCCATTATCCACTGCAAAATTCGGACTTTGTTTAAAATCTGCACCAATCGCATAACACATGGTTTCGTACGCCGATAACAAACGTATAGCCAAGAACACGATATACTTATATATAAGGACATTCGTGTCGATGCTGGTAGCCCTTTACACTTCGCGAAAGATTCTTGAAGCTCTTGGCGCAGAAGATTTTGGTATATTTAATGTAGTTGGCGGAATCATATCGCTGATGTCTTTCATCAACGGATCGATGTCGGTGGCCACACAGCGCTATCTTACTTACGAATTAGGGAAAGGCACAGAAGGACAATTCAACAAGGTTTTCAACATAGCGGTATACATACATGCCATCATTGCCGTAATAGTTTTGATAGCAGCCGAAACCGTTGGCGTTTGGTTTGTAAACACACAGTTGAATATCCCCGAAGCACGAATGGGGGCTGCCAACTGGGTATTTCAAGCCACTATACTAACAACTATTTTAGGAATATTACAGACCCCATACAATGCAGCTATCGTTTCGCATGAGCACATGCATGTATATGCCTATGTAGGGTTAGGCGAAACATTCGCCAAACTGTTTGTTGTAATAGGGCTTTGCTACTATCCTTATGACAGACTTGCCGTTTGGGGATTTGCGTTATTCGCCATACAGTTGTGTTCTTCACTTTTATATAGATTCTATTGTATTAAGAAATTCGATAATTGTAATTTAAGACGCAACACTTGGGATTTACCGTTAGCAAAGTCAATGCTTGGCTTCACTGGCTGGAATATGTTTGGCACTATCGCCTGGACACTGAAAGACCAAGGAGCATCGGTATTACTAAACATATTTGGCGGTCCGGCCATAAACGCCGCCCGCGGAGTATCTGGTCAAGTAACAGGAGCCGTAAAGGGACTTGTAGGAGGTTTTCAGTCGGCTGTTAACCCACAGCTTACCAAAACATACGCAGCCAACGATACGGAATCTACCTGTCGCCTGCTATGCAAAAGCTCAAAGTTTTCATATTTCCTATTGCTGCTTATTTCGATACCGGTAATACTTGAAATTAATTTTCTGCTTAACATCTGGCTTGTAGAGGTTCCACCATATGCCGCACTATTTACACAAATCGTAATTATGGAAGCCCTTTTCGATACACTTGGAGGTCCGATGATAACATCGCTAATGGCAACTGGACGCATCAAGTGGTACCAGATTGTAGTAGGCTCAATATTGTTACTCAATATCCCGATAGCTTATCTTTTACTAAAACTAGGCTATCCCATTGTTACACCGCTTATAGTATCGTTGGTATTTATAATTATAGGCAATGCTACTCGACTATTGTTTTGTAAAAACATGCTTGGGCTATCCATCCGCACATATATCCGCACGGTTATATTACCTATCACCATAGTTTCGGCATTAGCCTTCATCGTGCCATATATTATAGTTTCTGTTATGACGGAAGGATGGCTACGTTTGTTAACTTGCTCCGCATCTAGTGTAGTATTGGGCATTGCAGCTATTTATTGCTGTGGCTTCACCACATCAGAGCGTTCATTTATTATCAATCTGTTGCGTAATAAGTTATTGCGCCATAAACCTTCTAACTTATGAAAAAAGTAGGAATCATTACCTTTCATGCCGCACATAATTACGGGTCTATGCTACAGGCTTATGCTTTGCAACAGACTGTATTAAAATTAGGATACGAGTGTGAGATTATTAATCTCAGGACTCTAATTCAAAGAAAGATTTACAGCCCGTTCTTCATGAATAAAGGATTGGCTAAAAAATTAAAAGCAATAAGATACCCTCGATTGGCGATAGAAGACATCAAAAAGCATCATAAGTTCGAAAAGTTTCTCCATGAGAAATACATTCTTTCTCCGCATACATATACTACAGCAGAGGAACTTAAAAATGCGAACTTGGATTATGACTATTATATATCTGGTAGCGATCAAATCTGGAATACTTCATGCTTTGATTTCCTATCATCTTATTATTTGGATTTCGTAAAAAGCGGAAAACAAATAGCCTACGCTCCCAGCATGGGACCAAAACCTTTTAAAGATATTGATAAGAAATTCTATCCTTTTATAAAGAAATCTGTAGCGCATTACGATGCCGTTGCGGTTAGAGAACAAGATGAGGTCATATTATTAGAACAAGTTGCTAATATTACACCACCAGTAGTTCTCGACCCTACATTACTTGTCAACCCACAAGATTGGTCTTCCTTAGCTGGAAACAAGCCACTGATTAATGGCAATTATATATTTATATATACACCCCACTACGAAAATTACAAGCCACTCTTCACAACTGCTTTGAAGTTGGCCAAAATGCATGATTTGAAAATTATTTGTTCATTGCCTGACAATGTTTCAAGATGGCGTAATGAACCACGTTTTCAATACTATACAGCAGTAGGTCCTATTGAATTTCTTAATTTGGTAAAGTACAGCAAATACGTATTTTGTGGTTCTTTCCATGCTGTGGTATTCTCCATTTTGTTCAACAAGCCATTTTTTGCATACGATGGAATGAACGATAGTCGCATTGCACCATTGCTAACAATGACAAATCTTGAGCAATGTGCAGAAATTCAAGAAGGGCAGTTGCCTGTATCGTATAATAAAGAAAAGACAAAAGAGAAACTTGAGTCACATATTAGCAAATCCATACAATACCTTAAAAATGCAATCAATGACTGATTTTCCTAAAATATCGATTATAGTTCCAATCTATAAGATTGAACGTTACCTACGCCAATGCATTGATTCCATTTTAGCGCAAACTTTTACCGATTTTGAATTATTGCTTATTGATGACGGATCACCCGATGGATGCCCTGCTATTTGTGATGAGTATGCAAAAAAAGATTCCCGCATTCGTGTGTTCCATAAACCAAATGGCGGATTAACTTCTGCTAGAAATTATGGATTAGATAACGCTAAAGGTGATTGGATTATACACATTGATGGAGATGACTGGATAGAACCAACTTATATTGAAGAATTATATGATACGGCTATCAAGAATGATGCAGACATTGCGATATGTGGATTCCGCTTTGCCTATGAAGATGGTAGTTTTGTTATAGAGCATCCCACCGTATGGAATGATAATAGATCAACGTCTCTTAATCGATACATTGCAAGTGTATGGACTACAGCTTGGGGATCTATACATAAATCAAGCCTCTATCACAACAATGGAGTTCGCAGTCCTAAAAACATAACCTACTGTGAAGATTTCCACCTGATGGCTAGGATATGTTATTTTGCCGACAAAGTAGTTTCTATAATATAATTATCGTCAGCAATCGTCTTCAATTATGCATTCTCTAAACGATAAGACATGGAGAGACGAACTTACATCTTATAAAGAGATTATCGATTTCTTCCGTAACAAAGGAGAATTAGAAAAATATATAAAAACAATGTCATGGCGCACTCTTAAAGCAGCTCAAGACATGACGTTAAACCCTTCACGATTCGAGGAATTCAAGAATTACAATCCGGATAAGAAAAATTATATATGGAATTGTCCTTTTATCGGATTCAAAATAAAGATGCTATCATGGCTAATTACTCACGGTTGCACACCTATCGCATTTATAATAATACGTTTACGTAAACTTTTAGGACGATGAGAGAGAGCATTGCAATATCAGTTATAATTCCGGTTTATAACGTAAAAGACTATATCAAAGACTGTCTCGACAGCGTTGTAGCCCAACGCTTCCCTAATAAAGAAGTAATTCTTGTTGATGACGGAAGCACTGACGGTTCGGGAGACATTTGTGATGCCTACGCCGCTAAACATGCAGACTTCCGGGTGATACACAAGCCTAATGGAGGACTTTCTTCTGCAAGGAACCGTGGTATTGACGAAGCACGTGGAGAATGGCTGATATTTCTTGATTCTGATGATATTTGGGCAGATTCTGATTGTTTACAGAAACTATATTCATACGCAAAGAAACTGAATCTAAATATTGTGAGATTCGAATATCAAGCTGTCAATGAGAAACTTGAACACATAGAACCTCGCAGTTACAATAAATCAAACATCGAAGGTCGTGTGATAGATAATTACGAACTTGTCAAATTTGGCATTTCAGGAGAATGGTTTGCCGTACTTTATTTACTACGGAAAGATATAATTGGCAATTTAAGGTTTAACGAAAAGACAAAGTTCCAAGAAGATATTGATTTTTATAGTCGACTTTTTGCCTCTCGTGAATTATGTTGCGGCTACTTTGATGAACGGATGTATCTTTATCGTAAGAGAACCGCCTCAATCACTACCACAACACGATTAAGCAATTTAGAAGGTTCGTTTTCACTTTGCGATGTTTTCTATAACGAAAGCATCAAAATCAAAGACAAAAGGCTTAAACACCTATATATATATTATTCAGTAATGATGTATTACTGGACATTACAGACTATTACAACAGATGCATACTACAATAAACGAAAAGAAATAATAAATAAATTAGGCATTAAGAACTTGCGAAAGAATACATTAATACGGAAGAGGCAAACTTCAGTTCCATACAAACGCCTTCCTTTCTTATATCTTTCGCCAACGACTTCAATTTGGCTAACTAAATATATGAATAAACTTATTCAAATACTGAAATAAAATGAAAAGGAATCATTGGCTTGACTTTTTAAAGTTGACGTTTATTATAATCATTGCTTTTTGTCATACAACTTGGTGGACAAATATGAAATACGGTTTTTTACCAGTTGAGTTCTTTTTCATCGTATCTGGTTATTTTGTTTATGCATCATATCTAAAAAATAAGAGTTTTGGTAAATTTGTCACAGACAAGATAAAAAGACTTTTCCCTACGTATTTAGTAATACTTTTTATTTATGCTATATATAGTTTGATATTTCCCAAATTCAATTCAAGTTGTTTATATGAACATTGGGGGCTATCATTAGCAAGAGAAGCACTTTTGCTACAAAGTGTAGGTTTGACAAAGCTATTTAATGTAAGTTTAATTAATACTATGCAAGATGCATGGTATGTATCCGTCTATTTCTATGGAGCTGTAGTGTTATATGGATTATTGACGTATGTTCCAAAGAGGTTTATAAACTATACACTTTCAGCGATAGTTATCGGTGTTTATGGATTTTATCTCTTAGCATGGAATGGTACGATGGAAATTTGGACGTATAAAAGTATCTTTTATATGCCTTTATGGCGAGGACTTGCAGATATGTCGGTTGGAATATTACTTGGAATGGTTTTGAAAAATGATTATATAAACAAATGGAGTAATACACATAAAGGTTGTTTTAATACCTTAGGCGTTATTGCCATATTGGGGGCAACCTTTTCATTTGTCTCTCCTATAGATATTGAATGGCTTGGCATAATTTGTTTTGTATATATCTTAGCGAATGCCGTAAATAAAAATGGCATAGGAAGTTATTTTAATAAAATAGAATATGCCAAATACATCCCGGATATTTCTTTAGAAATTCTATTATTACATAAAATACTGATTCCCGTCAGTGTAAAAATCGCAGAAATCTTAGGCGTACTTTATATTGATATTCTCAAATATATTATATATACAACTGTAATTGTTGGTGTAAGTTATATTTTTAATAAATACATAATACCACAAATTAAAAACACATTTAGCACTATTATAAATCGGGTAATTCCAACAATATAATGAAATATACAGCTGTAATACGCACACTCGGCAAAGCGGGGGATAAATTCCAAAAAGAATTAGACTCTCTTTGTACACAAACTCTTCCTCCTAAAGATATTATCGTATATATTGCCGAAGGATATCCACTCCCAAATGAGACTTGTGGAAAGGAACGATATGTACATGTACCCAAAGGAATGGTGGCACAACGTGCGCTTCCTTATCACGAAGTAAAAACAGATTGGATATTATTTCTCGATGACGACGTCTATATTCCACCTACCGGTGTAGAATCTTTATTCAACGCCATCAAAGAGAATAATGCTCAAGTAGTTTCTCCAGACACATTCAACAATTCATCACGCAGTTTGAAAAATGAATTGATGATGACCATTGCCGGAAGAATGTCTGCAAGAAGAGGCGATAAAAAATATGGCTATAAGGTGATGCGTACTTGTGGGTATTCATACAACAAGCATCCCGAAGCAAGAGCATACTTATCTGAAACTAATGCAGGACCTTGTTTCTTATGCAGAAAAGAAGATTTTCTTAAAATACATTTTGAAGAGGAACGATGGATTGATACAATGTCATACGCCATGGGAGAAGATGAAGTAATGTATTACAAGATGCACCTTGCCGGATTAAAGCAATTAACACTATTCGGTTCAGGAATTCTGCATCTTGATGCCGGTTCCACCTTACAGAATTCCGATAAAGAAAAAAGAATGGTAGAAGCAGACTATTTTTTTAGAAAAATTTTCTGGACACGCTTTATCCAAGAGCCTGAACGAAACCCTCTCATTAGGATATGGAACAAGATTTGCATAAGCTATTTCTATTTCTTCGGACTTACTACATCCTTGCTTAAAGGAGACAACGAAATGTTTCAACGTAAACTGAAGTCTATAGAAAAAGCTCGTAACTTCCTAAAAAGTCATCAATTTACTTCAATCCCTAAAATCGTTAAGAAATGAATATAATACCCATCGCATTTGCTTTTGACAATAATCTGATAATGCCAGCAGCGGTAGCTTTCACTTCTTTGCTGAAAAATGCGGCACCAGAGACTTTTTACGATATATATATTCTTCATTCTGAGAAAGAAGAACTTGATAAGTTTTTCTTTTCGAAGATTGTAGAAGAGTTTCAGAGTTGCAAGATAAACTATGTTACTGTTGGAAACATATTTGACGGAGCTTTTGAAATTCGAGGTATTACAACTCCAGCATATTATCGTTTACTGATTCCAAAACTGATTCCGCAATACGACAAAATAATATATGCTGATGCAGATATCATTTTCCGATTGGATTTGAGCAATCTGTACTCAATAGACCTTGGAGAAAACTATCTTGCTGCGACAAAAGACTTGGGTTTGAATTTATCGAATGATGGTAAGAAGCATGTAAAAAATCTACACAATGTAACTTCTGGGAATTATATTCAGTCGGGATTTATAATGCTTAACTCTGCTCTTATTCGTAAAGACGGACTAATAGATAAACTTGTGGAAGTGGCAAGCCAGAAATGGAAGTTTCAAGACCAAGATACATTGAATATTGTTTGCCATGACCGCATACTTTTCCTTGAACCTAAATATAATATGACGGACTATTCGTTTTATTATGGAATTAAGGAACCAACAAAATGGAATGAACTATATACAGCACAAGAGTTTAAAGAAGGTGTAGCATGTGGTAACCTCCATTACAACGGACATAAGCCTTGGAAAAAATGGAGCGTAAACTTCGATATTTGGTGGGAATACTATCGTATATCACCTGTATTTGACGAAAAGTTTTACTTTGATTTCTACTATAGTAGGCTCAACGAATTTGATCAGCTTCCACTAATGAAGCGAATAAAAATACTTATTCGATATTTTGTTTATGGAATACGAAAGAACCCCTAAAGTATCGGTCATTGCCCCTATTTATGGCGTAGAACAATTTATTGGTAAGGCTGCAAAGTCTATGATGGAACAAACTCTCGATGATGTAGAATTTATCTTTGTAGACGACTGTACCCCCGACAATAGTATAAAAGTGCTCAGTGAGGTAATTTCACGCTACCCAGAACGCTCAAGCCATGTAAAAGTTATTAAGCACGATGTAAACCATGGACTTCCGGCTGCAAGAAACACCGGCTTGAAAGCAGCCAAAGGTGAATATATTTTCCATTGGGACAGCGATGATTATGCAGAAAAAGACATGCTGGAATTCCTATATAATGAAGCAAAGAAAAGCGGAAGCGACTATGTGTGGTGCGATTGGTTCCTAACATTCAATTCTAATTCGCGCACAATGCGCCAACCTTCTGCTTCAACCCCACGCGAGGCTCTTTCAATAGTTCTTGCTGGAGGCATGAAGTATAACGTATGGAATAAATTGGTAGCCCGCAGTCTTTACGCCGAATCGAAGATAGAATTTCCCGAAGGATATGCTATGGGAGAAGATATGACAATGATAAAATTGCTGACACAAGCAAAAAGTGTAGCTCATGTAGCTAAACCACTTTATCATTATATCCGTACCAATTCTGGAGCAATGACCCAAATATATTCAGATAAACACCTACAGCAATTACTTAAGAATACTACTGAAGTATGCAATTTCTTGCAAAAACATGTTATTGACGATTCTATAAAACGAGAGATTAGTTGGTTTAAACTTAATGTAAAATTACCATTTTTGTTTAGCGGACGGCAATCGGACATGCAACTTTGGCAACAATGGTATCCGGAGTCCAACCAAGATATAATGAGTAATCACATCCAAGCATTGAGAACTCGTATCCTTCAATGGACTGCCGCACACAATCTCTTATTCGTAAACAAAGCTTATAATACCTTAGTGTTTAAGTTCATCTATGGAATAATATACAAATGAATATATCTAAATTGTTACCGATGGCAATAACCGTAGTACTTACGAGTTGTTACTTTTTCCCTTTTGTTCTTGGAGTACTACCTATAGCAAACTCCAAAATGATATTGGCCCTTCTTGGACTTATAATGTTTGGCATTAATTTGGCAAAGAAAGGCAATGCAGGAACAAACTTTGATTTTGTACAATTGTCAGCTTGGGCCCTAGTTATATCTTTAATTGCGTATGCTTCCATTACTATAAACAATACTCCTGACGCTACTTTTGTATCCTACATCATATCAATGTGGGTATGGCTTGGAGGCGCGTATTCCATAATAATGCTTATAAAACAGATTCATGGAAAAGCATCAGTGCCTCTTGTAGTCAACTATATGCTTGCTGTATGCGTGTTACAATGTGTTTTAGCCCTAATTTTTAACAACTTTACAGCGGCGGAAGAATGGCACACATCTACATTTGCAGGAGAAGCATATATGGGAAATACAGACGAAACCCGTCTTCACGGTATAGGGTGTTCGCTTGACGTAGCAGGGTTCCGTTTTGCCGCTATAATTAGCATGGCTGCTTTTCTATTTTCAAATAAAGAAATAAACAAATCTAAATGGGCTGATAATGCTTACCTTATATCAATATGTTTTATAAGCATTATTGGAAATATGATATCACGCTCAACGATTATAGGGTCAATAATAGCATTGATTGTTATAACTTACATGGTTGTTTTTATTAATAACGATAAAAAATTAATATGGAAATTATCTATTATACTTTTAGCTACCGCATTGATTTGTACCGGCTTTTATACTACAAACGCTGTTTATAGAGCAAATTTCCGATTCGGATTTGAAGGTTTCTTTTCTCTTGCAGAAAAAGGCGAATGGCAAACAAATTCAAATGATATCCTACAACATATGGTAGTGTGGCCGGACAATCTTAAAACATGGATTATCGGTGACGGCTATTTGAACAATCCTTCTGACAAGTCACTCGCAACATACGACCCATATTTTGTAGGTAAGTTTCACGGCTACTATATGGGTACAGACATCGGTTATCTGCGCTATATATTCTATTTTGGACTTATAGGACTTATAACATTCAGTATCTTCTTTATAAAAGCCTGTGGATTGTTAATCCGTAAATTTCCAGCATTCAAATGGATGTTCATAATTGTACTTGCTGTTAATTTCATCCAATGGTTTAAGGTTTCTACCGATTTATTTGTTGTTTTCGCTCCTTTTTTGTGTTTATCATTTCAAGAGGATGAAGACTCAACTATTACAAATGAAAACTAATTAAAACTATCGACGTCAATGAAACTCATCTATTGTCATTGCTCTCTTTACAACCCAGGAGGAATGGAGCGTGTGCTTCTCAATAAGGTAGTATGGCTAAAAGAGCATACCAATTGGGATATTGTAGTGGTTACTACCGACCAAAAGCAAAAGGCCACCTTCTACCCTTTTCCTGAGGATGTACGCATAATAGATTTGGGCATTAATTACTCGGACGACAATGTTCTTTCTCCTCTGAAAAAGATTAAGGGATACTTACGTCGCCGGAAATTACATAAACAAAGACTCACGGAGTTGCTTATGAAAGAGCATGCCGACATTGTTGTTTCGCTATATCCGTCCGAGTCATCTTTCATCCCTAACATAAAGGATGGAAGCAAAAAGGTGTTGGAACTACATTTTAATAAGTTCTTCCGCCTACAATATAATAGAAAAGGATTGCTGGGATTTATAGACCGTTGGCGTACTAAGCAAGATGAACGCATAGTCAGACAATTCGATAAATTCGTAGTGCTGACCCAAGAGGACAAAGGTTATTGGGGTGAGTTACCAAACATAGAGGTAATTCCCAATGCTGCCATGTTACTTGGAGATACCCATTCTGACGTTTCACACAAACGGATTATAGCTGTAGGAAGATTAGACTACCAAAAGGGATTCGACCGTTTGATTGAGACTTGGCATTTGGTACAGAAGACTAAAAAGTTCGACGATTGGCATCTCGACATCTTCGGACAAGGAGAATGGCAGGAGATGCTACAACGAATGATAAAAGAAAATAAACTTGAAGACACTTTACATATTAATAAGCCTACATCGGATATAGGAAAAGAGTATGTACGTAGCTCTATGTTGGTAATGAGCAGCCACTACGAAGGATTCCCAATGGTGATGATTGAAGCAATGGCTTGCGGATTGCCAGTAGTATCTTTCGACTTTAAATGCGGACCGAAAGACATTATCGATAATGATGTAAATGGCTTATTGGTGAAAGAAGGAGATATAGAAGGACTAGCCAATGCTATGATGAGCCTTATGAATAATGAGCCTCATCGTAAGAAACTATCTGCAAACGCACTAAAAGTGACTCAGATATATTCAGAAGAGGCTGTCATGAAGAAATGGCTTAACCTTTTCAACTCATTGACTGAAAAATGAAAAAGCTGTTGCAAATTAATCCCGTTATACGGATAAATACCTCTACAGGACGTATAATGCAAGAGATTGGTGAACTAGCCATGCAAAATGGATGGGAAAACTATATTGCCTATAGTCGTGGACGTGATGGCATTAAGACTTGCAAATCGCATATTATCCCAATAGGCAACCGTTGGAACGTGGCGTGGCATGGCATTATGACACGGCTCTTTGATAGTCACGGCTTGGAATCCAAACGAGCAACACGAAAATTCGTTCAGCAGATAGAGGAGTTGAAACCAGATATCATACATATTCATAATGTACACGGTTACTTCTTAAACTATAAAATATTGTTCAACTATCTGGCGCATTGCGATATTCCGGTGATATGGACAGTGCATGACTGTTGGCTGTATACGGGACATTGCTATCATTATATGTATGCCGGTTGCAATAAATGGCAAATAGGATGTGGAAGTTGTCCACAAAAACATAAGTTCCCTACGAGTTGGTTATTCGACCGCTCACATCAGAACTTCCTCGATAAGAAATCTGCCTTCACTTCCATTCCTAAGGATAGGCTAACCATAATACCTGTTTCGGAATGGATTAAGGGTGAGATGGAAATGTCTTTCTTGAAAGGATATAATATGAAGGTAATCCATAACGGAATAAACCTTGATGTATTCAATATATATGATACGGAAGAAGTAAAGAGTAAGTATCAACTAAACGGCAAACATATATTATTAGGTGTAGCCAGCATCTGGAGTCACGAAAAAGGGCTGGACGATTTTATCGCCATTGCCGAGATGCTAAACGAGGATGAAAGAATTGTACTGGTGGGCATTGATGCAAAGACACAAAAACGATTGCCTGCTAATATAATAGGTATACGACGCACTGAAAATATACATCAGCTTGCCGAACTGTATGCTGCTGCTGATGTTTTTGTTAATTTCACTTGGCAAGATAATTATCCAACCGTAAACCTAGAAGCAATAGCCTGTGGCACGCCTGTAGTGACTTATCGAACAGGAGGTAGCATAGAGGCTATAACAGAACATACAGGACTCATTGTAGACCAAGGAGATGTAAAAGGAGCACTAGAAGCAGTAAGAAAGATAGAAAAAGCAGGAAAAGCTTTCTATCAACAGCCGTGCCGCAACTATGCTTTGGAACATTTTAAAAAGGAAGACAGATATGCTGATTATCTGAAACTTTACGACCATCTAATAAAGATAAACCAATAAAATTTAGATAGAAGATTACATATTTTTAGATTACTACAATATACAAAATACATAGATTACTAAAACTGAGATTACTAACACATATTACCAATTACTAACTAATTTTACTTTACACATGAAAATTCTCCAACTCGGAAAATTCTATCCCATCTTGGGTGGTGTAGAAAAAGTAATGTACGACCTTATGATAGGTCTTTCCGAGCGTGGCGTGGACTGTGACATGATGTGTGCCTTGAATAAAGGTAGCTCTGAAGTTACTTCCATAAACGGGCATGCCCGTTTAATTGGCTGCCACACTTGGATGAAAATTGCTGCAACAATGATTTCGCCTGCTATGCTCTTCTCTTTAAGGAGAAGATGTAGGGAATATGATGTAGTTCATGTACACCATCCCGACCCGATGGCGTGCCTTGCTTTGTTCCTTTCCGGATACAAGGGTAAGGTAGTGCTACACTGGCATAGCGACATCGAAAAGCAGAAATTTTTGTTAAAACTGTACCGTCCCCTGCAGGGATGGCTCATTAAACGCGCTGATCTGATAGTAGGTACAAGCCCTGTTTATACGGCTGAATCGCCTTGTCTTGCACACGTACAAGATAAGATTACATGCTTACCTATCGGTGTAGAACCTATCGTTCCCGACCCTGAAAGGGTGGAAGCACTGAAAAAGGCATATCCAGGAAAGAAAATCGTTTTCTCACTGGGTCGCCTAGTTCCGTACAAGGGATACAGGTGGCTCATCGAGGCTGCACGATATCTTAGCGACGATTATGTGGTGCTGATAGGTGGCTCGGGACCGCTTAAAGAGGAACTTATAGCGGCTATCAAGTCTTTTGGCGTAGAGAACAAAGTGAAGCTTTTAGGCAGAGTGCCCGATGAAGATCTGGCTGCTTATTACGGAGCTTGTTCGCTATTCTGCCTAAGCAGCGTACAGAAGACTGAGGCTTTCGGCATTGTGCAGATAGAGGCAATGTCGTGTGGAAAGCCTGTAGTTGCTACCCGTATTCCTCACTCGGGCGTATCGTGGGTTAACGAGCATAAGGTATCAGGACTTAACGTAGAGCCTATGGATGCTAAAGCATTAGCCGATGCTATCATGGCTATTACGAACGACGAGCAAACTTATAACAGGTTTGCCGAAGGCGCAAAAAAGCGCTATCAAGAGATGTTTAAAAAAGAGATTACTATTAATAATGTATTTGGTATTTATAATAAACTATGGAAGAAGTTAGATTTTTCACAAAGGGAGCTATAGATTCATCAACTGTGAACGCAGAGAATAAAAGTATAATGACTTTGGCTGCATTTGGCGTCAAAAGATTACTCGACTTAGTAGCGTCTTTTATTGGAATGGTAGTTTTCTCTCCGGCATTCCTAATAATTTATATCGCTATTAAACATGAAGACGGAGGAAGTGCAATATTCAAACAAGAGCGTGTAGGATATCGCGGAAAGATATTCACGCTTTACAAGTTCCGCTCTATGGCTACTACATCGGAGGCGGATGGCAAGCCGCAGTTATGTAAAGGGGCAGACGATGCGCGTCTTACACGCATTGGTCGTTTCTTGCGCGAACATCATTTAGATGAGTTGCCGCAACTATGGAACGTGTTTAAGGGTGATATGAGTTTTGTAGGTCCTCGCCCGGAACGCAAGTATTTCGTTGATAAGATTATGGCTATAAATCCCGATTATGAATTACTGTATCAGTTGCGCCCGGGACTGTTCTCGGAAGCTACTCTTTACAACGGATATACTGATACAATGGAGAAGATGCTGAAGAGATTACACATGGATTTGAATTATTTTTATAATCGTTCATTGTGGCTCGACACAAAAATTATCTTTTTAACCATATTCTCTATTTTGTCGGGAAAGAAATTCTGATTACTTTTACGATGCCTTATGGCATCTATAAGAAAAGAGATGAAAAGAAGAGATAACATTACACCAAAGTCGAGTTTAAAGCTCAGAAAGATAGGCAGCAAATACATGATTGTTGAAGCCTCTGGCAGCTGTGTGAACTTGACGAATGTATATAATATGAACGAAACAGCTGCACTTCTATGGGAGACACTTTGCAAAGATGGCGAGCATTCTACCGATGAGCTGGCTGAGGTTTTGTGTAAAGCGTACGAGGTAGATTATGAACGTGCCTTGCACGATGTGGAACGTCAGTTAGATGAATGGGAAACCATGGGGCTGATTGGCTGAATATATATTGAATGAATTTAACTACGGAACATAGGGCGCTGTTCTGTCTGCTGCGTGCCGGATTATGGGAGAGGGAAATAGATGATTTCTCGCCTTTTCCGCTTACTGAGGCCGAATGGAAAAACGTATACCGGATGGCGGTTCGCCAAACGGTGACGGGCATTGTGTTTCGCGGATTAGATTATTTGCCCGAAGATTTACTGCCCAACGATATGTTGATGATGCGCTGGGTGGCATCGGTAGATAGTATAGAGCAAAGAAACCAGAAGATGAATGCGGTGCTGGGTAGTCTGCAGCAAGCAATGGCGCAGAACGACTTGCATCCGGTATTACTGAAAGGTCAGGGCGTAGCCGCGTTTTATGAATTTCCGTTATTGCGCGAATGCGGGGATATCGATCTTTATTTTTCTTCGGAAAAAGAGGAGCGGAAGGTTGCAGAGTTGATGCGCCAAGCCGGACATCTGGTGGAGAGGCATGCGGATGGCAGCAACAATTATAGTTGCGCTGGGATAGAGATAGAGCATCACCCCCAACTGTTCGACTTGTATAATCCGCTGCTGAAAGGGTTTCTTTCAAAGTTGATTAAGAAGCATGGATTCTCTAATCGACAGATATGTGAAAACTTATCGGTTTCTGTACCGTCGCCTTTGCTAAACTTGTTAGCGCTTAACTCTCATCTGCTAAAGCATATGATGGGGCATGGCATCGGGTTAAGGCAGTTCTGTGATATGGCAAGGGCTTATCATTCTTTATATGGCAATTATTCTGCCGAGGAATTAGAAGCTGTTTACAAGCGTACGGGATTACTAAAATGGAGTAAACAACTCCATACTTTCCTGACTGAATTTCTTGGGCTGAACAACAAAGTGCTTCCGTTTACTAATACTGATAACGAAACATCGCCTGCGCTACTGCATATAGTTCTAGAAGGAGGAAACTTCGGACAATATGGTGATACTAAGGGCGAGGCTTCGCAAACTAAATGGAAACGGAAGATGCGTACATTTTTCTCTTTCTGGAAACGACGCGATTTTTCGAATACTTACGCCCGCAAGGAGGCGTTTTGGATTTCGGTTAAACTAATTATAGGGAACCTTAAATGAGAAACGAATATTATTTCAGAGTGGCGGGATTGTTGTTTTCGGTTGCCCTTCCTGATGGTTGGGACATGGAAACAATATTACCTTCTTTCCATCCGTTCCGTTGCAAGACGTGCTCGGAGGGGGAAACGATTTTCCGTGTACTTGCTACCACGCAATCTTTTGCTGACGATGGCAAACGCACGGAATTGCTCGAAGATTCACCTAATGATATTGGTAGAACACGTTTGTTTCGTAGCACTGATGGCTACTGTGTAGAGATTAATAATGATACTACGCAGAATGGCTTAGTGCATACTATGATTACAGACCCTCATTTTGAGAGTGCCACGGCTTACATCCGCCCGGAAGATTCGTCTATGGGAGCGGTGCTTTCGTCTATGGTCAGGTTTCTCTTTGCACAAGCAGTGCTTGAGCACGATGGTGTGTTTGTTCATGCTTCGTGCGTAAGCATGGAAGGAAAGAGTTATTTGTTCCTTGGAAAGAGTGGTACAGGAAAAAGCACCCACGCACGACAGTGGCTGCAGGCTTTTCCCGACTGCCGATTGCTGAACGATGATAATCCGGCATTAAGGATAGAAGACGGAAAAGTGATGGTTTACGGTACGCCATGGAGCGGCAAGACTTCTTGTTATAAGAACGAAGGCTACCCGGTGGCAGGCATAGCAAGGTTGAGACAGGCTAAGACTAACAGCTTCTCTCCGCTCGAAGGTCCGGAGATTTTTGCCGCACTTCTACCCTCTTGCTCTGCCATCCGACAGGATGCTGGCTTACTGGAGGCTTTGTACTGCACATTAATACAGATAGCAGAACAAGTTACTGTAGGATGTATGGAGTGCTTGCCAAACATTGACGCTGCAAGGGTTTGCTATAATAGCCTATATGCGCGGGGCTGAATATCGCGAATATCATAATTGATAAATCAAGAACTAACAATTATAAGACAGATGAAAAGAAACCTCTATTTTTTAGTCTCACTGGCAGTGACTCTTTTGGTCTCTTCCTGTAGCTCTTCGAAGAAATTCGTTTATTTACAGGATATGGAGATGGGACATGGATACCCATACGATACCAAGTATGAAGCCGTAGTACATGTCAACGACCGCTTGGACATCACCGTAAGCAGTAAAAGTCCAGAATTGGCCATCCCGTTCAATGCTAACGCTGGGTCTTTCCAGCTGGGTACTAACGGAGCGGTAACCGAAGCTGCTGTAGCAAAGAAAGGATACCGTGTAGACGTGGAAGGAAACATAGATTTTCCTATTCTCGGAAAGTTGCATGTAGAAGGCCTGAAAGTAAGCGAGGTAACTTCCATGATACGTAACCGAATCATAGAAGGACAGTATATCAAAGACCCGTTGGTGTCGCTTGAATTCCTCAATTTTAAGTACACTGTGCTGGGGGCGGTGAACAATACTGGTACTTTCATGGTGGATGGTGATAGAATTACTTTGCTAGAAGCTATAGCCAAGGCGGGCGATGTTTCTTCAAGAGGACGAGTAAACAGAGTAGCGGTTATCCGTGAGGTTGGCGGCGAACGAGTTATGTATCAGCACGACTTGCGCAGCAAGTATCTGTTTGATTCTCCTTGCTTCTACCTGCAGCAGAACGATATCGTTTACGTAGAACCTAAATATCGCAAACAAGATAGTGAAGACAAGAGTTGGAAATATATCTCTGGCTTCCTTTCACTTATCACTGCTATTTGTTCTATCCTTTGGGTTACAAAGTAAAACACATATTAAGCTATGCAAAACAATAATTTATCTGGCAAAAACGAACAGAGCATCAACTTGGTGGACTTATTCGTCTATCTGTTGTCTAAATGGAAGTGGTTTGTGCTTTCAATTCTGTTTTTCGGAGGACTGGCGTGGTATTATTATGCACAATCGCCGTTGGTTTTCTTCCGTTCGGTTACAGTCATAATCAAGGATCCGTCTAACAAGACTTCTACAGCGGGACTGGACCGTTACGATAACTATATAAATAAGGTGAACGTAGCGAACGAAATTCTTCAGTTCCGTTCTAAACGACTGATGCGCGAAGTAGTGCAGAGGCTGCATGCCGATGTAGACTACAGGGTTGAAAAGGGCTTGCGCATGAATGAGCTTTATAACCTTTCGCCGGTGCAGGTTTCTTTTTTCAATGTGTTGCCTGAACGATATTTCTCGTTCGTGGTGACTCCAAAGGATGAAACTAGCGTAGAGCTTTCGGAAATTGAAGGAATACCGGGCGCGCAAGAGACTTATAAAGTACAGCTGAACGATACCTTATCTATAGGAGGCGAAAAGATATTGGTTACAAGCACCGATCATTGGAGCAAGTCATGGGTAGGCCGTGACATCCATGTAAGCAAGATTCCACTGAACGCTGCGGCTGGTCGTTTCTTGGGTAGCATGGGTATCCGTCAAGAGGAGGATGAATCGTCTATCCTTGTTCTTTCATTGAAAGACGACTCTCCACTGCGTGCCGAGGATGTGCTAAACACTCTTGTAAACGTATATAATGAGGAGGCGGTGAACGATAAGAACTTGGTGGCAGTAAATACTTCTAAGTTCATCAACGAGCGATTGATTATCATCCAACGAGAACTTGGTGGTGTAGAAACCGAACTCGAATCGTTTAAGCAGAGTAATCAGCTTATGGATATCGGCTCGCTGGCTGGACAATACATGGGAGAGGCGCAGACTTACAGTGCCGACGCTATGGAGCAGGAAACTCAACTGAAGCTGGCACAGTTCATCAAGGAGTATCTTACAGACCCTACAAAGAGTCGCGACCTTATTCCTTCAGGCACGGGTATCAGCGACGCTTCTGTAGAGGGACAGATTAATCAGTACAACTCTTTGAAACTGAAGCGCGACAAACTGATTGCCGACAGTAGCGAGAATAACCCTGTGGTGAAGGAACTGGATAATTCTATCCATGCCTTGAAGCAATCTATCATACGTGCGGTAGACAATATGATAGTTAGTATCAACATGAAGCGCAGCGATGCCCGCAGCCGTCAGGAGCAGGCGCAGAAGCGATTCACTACAGTGCCTACCAAAGAACGACAGATGCTTTCTATAGAGCGACAGCAGAAAATCAAGGAGTCGCTTTATATGTTCTTGCTTAATCGTCGTGAAGAGAATGCGCTCTCGCAGGCTATGGTAGATAACAATGCACGTACTATAGATAGCGTAGACGGACCTACAGGACCTATCTCGCCAGTACGTAAGCGTATCTTGTTGCTGGGTATTCTTGTTGGTTTGGCAGTGCCTTGCGCGGTATTCCTTATGATATTGTTCTTAGATACAAGGGTACGTAGCCGCAAAGACTTGAAGGGTGTAGTTAGCATTCCTTTCCTAGGAGAGGTTCCGCAAGACAAGGATGCATCGAAAGCTGGCGTTGCCGTAGATAAAGAGAACGGCATGCTTTCTGAGAGTTTCCGTATTCTGCGTACTAACATGGCTTTCATGGCTAAGAAAGATAAGCCTATGCAGGTTATTACCTTTACTTCGTTTTCTGAAGGTGCAGGAAAGACATTCATTTCGCGTAATTTGGCAATGAGCCTTGCCATTACCAATAAGCGCGTGATACTGGTAGACCTTGACATACGTAAGGGTACACTGAGCCGCCACTACCACAAGCATCCGGCGGGTGTTACTAATTATCTGGCGGATGAAAATATCCGTCTTGACGATATCATTCATTCTGATGATAAATTCGAGAACTTGGATATTATTTCATCGGGTACTATAGCAACTAATCCGGCAGAGTTGCTTATGGACGAACGCCTGGATATTATGATGGCAGAGCTGCGCAAGCGTTATGATTATATCATTGTTGATAATGTTCCGGTGGGCATCGTAGCGGATGCTACTATCAGTAACCGTATCAGCGATCTTACAATCTTTGTAGTACGCGCAGGCAAACTAGACCGTCGTCAGTTGCCCGACTTGGAGGAACTCTACCGCGACAATAAGCTAAATAACATGTCGCTTATCTTAAATGGCGTAGACCCACACCGTCGAGGCTATGGATACGGCTACGGCTACGGTTACGGTTATGGATACGGCTATGGATATGGTTACGGTTACGGAAAACAGCATAAAAAGAAAAAATAGAAGCTATTACATAAATTTAAATAGGTTTTTAAATACATTATAACAAAATCTACCTTATCTTTGTGACTTTCAGTGATTTTAAACATAAAAACAAATAATTTCTTAATAAAAAACTTATGGACAAAACAGTAGCTAAAAAGAAAATCTATGAAGCTCCATATACCAAGAAGACTCAAGTTGAGTTAGAAGAGGGGCTATGCGTCACAGGTTCTATCGAGCCTACTACTAAGTCTCCGGGCATCTCTACAACAAAACAAGATGTCAATACGGGCTTTAATACAGACAATGACTTTTCAAACACATCTACTTGGGATTGATTTATAGATGTAGTTTACACACACTGTGAGATTAAAACTAATGAAAGAGGTATAAAACAAAAACAAAGAATATGAATAAAGGATTTTTAATATCGATTTTTACTTTATCATTGATTATAATAGGTCTTGCTAGCTGCGTCAATGATAATACAACGGGTGGAAAACCTCTACCCAAAGGCACTGAATTTGATTTCGGTACAACGGTAGACGCTAACCTTTCGCGCACATACTACGCTCCTGAAGACGTAGCAAACCCTAACGCTACTTATTGGAAAATCTTCTGGAACTATCAGGCTCCGCTAGATCACGTTTATATTTATTCACCACAGGCTATGAACGGACGCAACCAAGCTTCGTATACCGTTCATGGTACAAAAGACCAGCATGAGGCTCCCGCTACAAAAGATGGCGATATAGGTATTCAGCTTAGCAACGCTCCTAGCTACAACTTCTACGGCATGTATCCCGCTATGGCTGTTACAGAAGGCAGTGGCACCAGCACATCGCTTTCCGCCTTTATGCCTATCACTCAGATTGCTTCTACTACAGAAACAATGAGCCTGACTACACCAGTTACTAATCTTCAGACTAATGCCGACATGAATTGTGCGCTGATGATTGCAAAGGAAAAAGGATATACACCATCTACCGATAACCAAGCTAAAGTAGGATTGCAGTTCGAACCCTTTGCCACAATGCTCGATGTTACTGTAAACGGTACTACCGGAAGCAATACACAGAATACAGTGCGTATTACTTCTGTTATTATCGAAGCTAATGCCCCCATTGCCGGCGATTTTACATACGATTATGAGAGCGGTGCTTTAACATTAGGCCAAAACACATCTAACAGCATTGTTATCAATACCAAGTTTAAAGATAAAGACGGCAACGAAGTAGGTGTTACAATGGGTTCAAACAGCACACTAAATGTACGTGCGTTCTTGATTCCTAATCCGGCAATAACAGAGCTTAAGGTAAAGGTTGTAACCGCTGCCGCTCAGACAATGACCAAAACTCTGAAAATGGACAAATTCAAGAACAGCCAGATACATTTTCCCAAACTTCCGAAAATCGATGTAGATAATCTGCAGTTCGACTACACCATTTGGCTGTCGCAGCTCGACCCGAAAATTTACATCGCTGAAATCTCAATGCCGGGCACAGCACTGTCGTTCAACTATCTGTCATCAGACGCAACCAAGAAAACTCAAACTCTGAATTTGACAGATCAGTTTAATAAAGGCGTGCGTGTATTCCAAAGCCATATAAACTTAGGCGATGACCCATCATTAACTAATGAAAACGGACCGATTGGCCTTGCTACTTCCGAAGGTAATTCTATCAAAAAGCCCGATGGTACTACTAGTTGGACTCTGGAAGATGTTATCGAAGCACTGCATAAAGAGATGAGTGGAATTCACAAAGACGAGTTCTGTGTGCTTGCTATTTCTGAATGGATAGCAAATCTTAATGTGGATAAACTATCCATTCTATATAAACGACTGAATAATCTACTAAAGAAAGACGGAACAGTAGGACTGGTTGCAACAGGCATTACCCCTAACACCACTATTAACGATGTAAAGGGTAAAGTAATTATAAAGGTACAGCTTAACGGATCATACTCTGGCGCATGGTCTTCATTGGCGGGAGCAAATGTATGGGCGAATGTCTATAACCAGAAGGCAGAAAGCCAACCGTTCTATTCGCCAATGCCTTACGGAAGCCTTCCCAAAACAACTGACGGTGGAACAACGGCTTTAGCTCTTAGTAGCACAGGTATGAATCTTATCTACTCTGAATGTGCAAATGTAATAACCAGTGTATCATCATGGGGCGCCAATTATAGCGCTGGCGTTAAGACAAATGCTACAGCTGTTCTTGACGCTTATGCTAAAAACTACAATTCGGACGAGCATAGAAACTTCTCAATAACTTATTTGGGCGGTTGTGGACTTAGCGGATATTACCCATACCATATCGCCCAACGCCTGAACACCATATGGCTTAACTATACCAACAAGCCAGCAAAGAAGCCTTGGGGTTGGGTAATGCTTAACTGGGTAGGCGATGATACTAAGGCTCCTACCAGCACCAAGTGTATAAGGGAAGTGATTGAGCACAATGCCGATCCTAACTTTATACTTAAGCGTCGTACTAACTAAACAAGTTCTATCGATAGCTACCTAATACATATAAAGTAAGAAACAAATAATAGACTGAACTATGAACAAGAAAATCTTTTTAACTGCTTTATGCGCAGTGGCTATTAGTCCGGCATTTGCGCAGAATTCCAATGTGGAAGAGAAGGTAGAATACAGTGCTGATAAGTACAAAGTAGAAACTAACCGTTTCTGGAACAACTGGTTCATCAGCCTTGGCGCAGGTGGACAGGTTTACTTTGGCGACCATGACAAACAAATCGATTTGAAGAAACGTATCGCTCCGGCATTGGATGTGGCTGTTGGTAAATGGTTCACTCCGGGCATCGGAATCAGATTCATGTACAGCGGACTGAAGAGTAAGGGTGCTACACAGGATGTTATCTCTACTCCGGCACACTCTACAGGCGAAAATGTTCCCGGTAAAGACGGACACGGAGAATATCTGCGTTATTCTAAATATAAAATGGGTAACCTCCATGCCGACGTGATGTTCAACGTGCTGAACCTCTTTGGCGGATATAACGAAAACCGCAAGTGGGACCTCAGTCCGTATGCAGGTTTGGGATGGGCACGTGTGTACGATTCTCCATCGGCTAAGGAAGTAAGCGCCAACATCGGTGTGCTTACATCTTGGCACTTCTGCAAATCGTTGGCGTTGAACCTCGATGTACGCGGCATGTTCGTTAACGACCGCTTCGACGGTGAAGATGGCGGACGTTCCGGCGAAGGTAACCTCTCGGCTACATTGGGATTGAGCTACAAATTCAAACAGCGCGGTTGGAACCGCAGCAAGACTGTTTACCGTTACGACTACGGAGATTTGGAAGGTATGCGTCAGAAGCTTAACGATATGAGTGCCGAAAACGAACGCTTGAAACAAGCCATTGCCGACGGCGACAGACAGAGAGCACAGACTCACGCAAGAAAGATTGCCTCTGCTAACTTAGTTACATTCAAGATTAACAAGTCATCGTTGAGCAACGAAGCACGTGTTAACTTGGGCATGATGGCAGAAATCATCAAGTCGGGCGATCCGGATGCAGTATACGTAGTAACAGGATATGCCGATGCCGGTACAGGTAGTAAGAAGGGCAACGAACGCTTGAGTAAGGAACGTGCAGAAAGCGTATACAACTGCCTGGTTAAAGAATTCGGTGTCAGCGAAAAGCAGCTCCGCATAGATTATAAGGGTGGTGTAGATAACATGTTCTACAACGATCCACGCTTGAGCCGTGCCGTAATTACCAAAGCAGAATAAAAACATTTAGATGGCAGTGATGCCGTCTCTCATATAAAAAGAAGGTGTATGTGCGCACCTTCTTTTTTTTGTAATCCTACAAACGTGATCTTTACTAAAAAATCTATCGCTTATATTATTGAAGTTGTCTCACATCGGTCGATGTGAGCATGCGTAACGGTCGGTGTGAACGTTCACATCGGTCGGTGTGAACGCTCGTATCGGTCGAAGTGAGACGACTTTCTTACCTCATGCGCACCACTTCATTACAAAGCCGTGCCGTTTTCTCCTGATGAGTAATGATAATTAGAGTTTTTCCCTTAATAGAGCGCTGCAACCGTTCAAGCAATACCTGCTCTGTATCGGCATCGAGCGAAGATGTAGGCTCATCGAGCAAGACAATGCTGCCGGGACGAAGCAAACCACGAGCTATGGCTATGCGCTGAGCCTGACCTTCACTAAAGCCAGCACCCATTTCACCGCAAAGGGTATCTAACCCTTGAGGCAACTGGCTTGCAAAATCGGCCGCAGCAGTATGCAACGCCTCCCACATCTGACTATCGGTGGCTGAAGGATTACCCAACGACAGGTTATCGCGCAGAGAACCGCTCACCAACGAATTTCCCTGCGGAACATATACAAAATTACATCGGGTAAGAGGTGATGCCGAGACAGAACGGTTACCGTCGGATAAAATGATGCTACCATCGCAGGGCTGCAACAATGCCAGCATAAGACGCACCAACGTACTCTTTCCGCTACCCGTTTCGCCAAGCACGGCGGTCAGACTGCCAGGCTTAAAATTGTGAGAGAAATGCTTAATCACCTCACGCTCGCTATCGGGATATGCAAAAGAAACATTCTCAAGACTAACGCCTGCCATATCTTTCAGAAATACAGGACTACCCTGCTCTTCTAACGGCAAAGAAGTAAGTTCGTCTATTCTCTCTACCGAAGTCAGCGCACTGATAAACGAGGGTATCTGCCTACTCAACTCTACAACCGGGCGTTGTACCTGAGATACCAGCTGCAAAAAAGCCGTCAGCGTACCAAATGTCACCGTTCCGGCATCCAGCCCATGAATGCCCCAAGCAAAAGCGGTTAGATATCCGAAGGCAAAACCCGCCTGCACCATAAATCCGGAAAAGATGGAAAACGAGTTGCGCTTCATGACCAAACGCTTCAGTCCCATCTGAATGGTAGACATGGTATCTGTAACTATCGAAGTATATTCCAAGGTAGAAATCAGGGTGCGATGCTGAAGATTCTCTTGCAGATGGCTCTGCACCTTACTATCGGTGGCACGAATCTCGCGTGTAAGATGGCGCATCCGCTTCATATAAAGCTTACTGAACAGCAACGCCAACGGCATGATAAACAAAATAACGATAGCCATCCGCTTATCCAGATAAAAAAGAAACAATGCCGCCCCAGCCAATTGGAACAATGTAATTCCTGCCGAAGGGATAGAACCTGCCAGCAAATTAGTAACAGTACACACATCCTCTTCCATGCGGTTAAGCATATCGCCCGAATGAAAAGTCTCGCGCCCATTCCATCGGCTCTTAAGAATATGTTCAAGCAAGTTATGCCGCAATCTATTGCGAAGGCAGATTTCGGAATGTGTATAAAGACGACTGAGCAAAGAAGACATAAGCAACTGTAAGATAATACACACCGTCATAAGCACCAAGCCAGTGACTATGTCACCATCGGTCTGATGAGTAGCTATGTCTATCAAATATTTGCAGAGCCAAACGAAGGTGAGAGACACACCTATGCGAGCCGTGCCAACAAGAATACTCGCCAAAATAGGAACTCTATACCCAAGCGAGGTATTCCATAACCATTTAACACCAGATTTTAAACTCATTCCAACCATTATAGCCATACTCTTTTATATATGTATAACAAATAGCGGCGGATGGGAAGAAGTTTTCCCCATATCTTCGCCTTACGCTGCTCGCACCGTGAATTGCAATCTACCGAACGGCCTTTATGAATGATTTCCGTTACCACTCCTATTATATCCGTAGGTTGGCAACACTCAGTTACGTGAATATTACCATCGCCCATCAATACCACCTCAGTATCGCTTATACTAACTATACGATGCAATACATAGCGGCTATCGGGCAAGTGCGCCAGTACAATATGTCCCACTCGCAACTGACCTAACTGAAACTGCGGACGGATAAACACCATGTCATATCCCCCTATAATGAACGGAAGCATGCTGTTGCCAGTAGCGTTAAGCTCCACCGACCGTCCGTCGGCCAGCGTTTTCTCTACCTCACCAAGCAGCAAAGTATTAGGCAGAAACATTCTATCAGAATTAATATTATGGGGCATGACATCTGTTTTTGAATCTCAACAGACAAAAATAATGAAAATAACGTAAGGAATGGGTAAAAAGAAAAAAGTCTCCTGAAATTTCTTTCAGAAGACTTTCTAGCGGAGAGACAGGGATTCGAACCCCGGGTACCTCGCGGTACAACGGTTTTCAAGACCGCCGCAATCGACCACTCTGCCACCTCTCCAAAACTTTTTTTAAGAGTGCTTTGTTTTCTAAAGCGATGCAAAGGTACGGCTTTTTTTTTAATTCTCCAAACATCTCCCAATATTTTTTTTCAAAAAAGTTCTTCTCAGTACTAAAAAAGTGTATTTTTGCGAAGCCTTGCACTAATCAAGGCATCTAATACCAAACATTATCTTAAAGTTTAAATATGGAAAGTATCATATCGAAACCAGAGCGTGAGAAAATCATCGCCCTAATCCATAGAGAAGTTGTTCCTGCCATAGGATGCACAGAACCCATAGCAGTAGCTTTATGTGTAGCCAAAGCTGCCGAAATATTAGGCAGCCGCCCCAAAAACATCAAAGTACAGCTCAGCGCCAACATTCTGAAAAATGCTATGGGAGTAGGTATACCCGGAACCGGAATGATAGGACTGCCTATCGCCATAGCACTGGGAGCTTTGATAGGAAAATCGGAATATGAACTTGAAGTCTTGAAAGACAGCACACCCGAAGCAGTAGAGGAAGGAAAGAAGATGATAGCTTCGCAGTGTATCGACATTTCTCTAAAAAAAGACATTACCGAAAAACTATATATAGATGTAGTGTGCAGCACTGACACTGATTCGGCTGAAGCTATAATAAGTGGCGGACATACCAACTTTGTATTCGAATCGCGCAACGGCAATGTGTTGCTCGACAAGCAGACAGCCTCATCAGCCGAAGAAGAAGGAGAAAAGGTAGATCTGGACATGCGCAAGGTTTACGATTTCGCGACAACCGCTCCGCTGGAAGAAATCAGCTTTATCCTCGAATCGAAACGGCTGAACAAGAACGCCGCCGAACGCTCGTTCGAAGGTTGCTACGGACACGCGTTAGGACGTACGCTTAGAAACAGCAAATGCGAGCAGAGCGTATTGGGTAACAATACTTTCGCCAATATTCTATCGTACACATCGGCAGCCTGCGACGCACGTATGGCGGGAGCGATGATTCCGGTAATGAGTAACTCGGGCAGCGGAAACCAAGGCATAGCGGCTACACTGCCGGTAGTGGTTTACGCTGAGGACAACAACAAATCGGAAGAAGACCAAATTCGTGCGTTGATATTGAGCCATCTCACAGTTATATATATTAAGCAGAGCCTTGGACGACTCTCGGCTTTATGCGGATGCGTAGTAGCGGCCACAGGCAGCAGCTGCGGAATAACTTATCTGATGGGCGGTGGTTATCAGCAGGTAATTTATGCCGTGCAGAACATGATTGCTACACTGACAGGTATGATTTGCGATGGTGCCAAACCGAGTTGCGCTCTTAAGCTGACCAGCGGTGTATCTACCGCAGTTATGTCGGCCATCCTTGCCATGGAGCAAAAATGTGTTACCGCAGTAGAAGGCATCATAGAAGAAAATGTAAACCGAAGCATACGTAACCTTACCCGAATTGGTGCCGACGGCATGAACGAGACCGATAAGATGGTTCTCGACATCATGACTCATAAGCACTGTAATTAATAATAATGAAAACAGCTATTACTGAAAAAGACTATATACATCGGCTAATAGCGGAAGGAGAACATATACATCAAGATTTTAAGTTCGCCATATCGGACGCACGGAAAATAGCACGCAGTCTATCCGCCTTTGCCAACACGGAAGGCGGAAGACTACTTGTAGGAGTAAAAGACAACGGCTCAATAGCCGGGGTGCGCTCGGAAGAAGAAATCTACATGATAGACGCTGCCGCCACCATGTATTGCCGTCCACCATTGCAGACGGAGAGTAAGATATATAAGGTGGAAGGGAAAGACGTTCTGGAAGTAGTAATCAGCGAACAACCAGCCAAGCCGGTATATGCGCTCGACGAGGATAAGAAACCTTGGGCATACATACGCATAGCCGACGAAAACATATTGGCGGACAGGGTGCACCTTGAAACTTGGAACCGAGAGCAAGACGACAAGAAAGTGGTGATGAGCTACACGCCCAGAGAGCAATCGCTACTCAACTTACTGGCAGAGAAAGAACAGTTAACGCTGAACCAATGCGCCAAGCTAAGCGGAATTCCACGCAACGAGGCTAGCAAACTGTTGTCCGACTTCATCCGATTCGGTCTGGTGGACCATGTTTTTTCAGATCATCACTTCTACTTCCGCCTCAGCGATAGCGAAGACTATGATAATCAAAGCAAGATTGAATGATGTTTGCACGATTTGAATTATCTTTGCATCTCGAAAACGATTATTAATACATAAACTACAATAAAGACATGAGCATATTCTCAAAAATCTTTGGACGTAAAAAAGACAACGAAGCACAAGAGCAAGTACAGGTAGGCGGCATGGAAGACTTCATGACGCTGATACGAGTATACTACCAATCGGTTATGGCTTCGCAGTTAGGAATCAGCAACATAAACTTCTTGCCAGACATGGCTACATTTAAGCGTAGCCTGAAAATACCTACTCAGAACAATAAGTTGGGTATAGCCGAAAAGTCGAGATGCAAAAAGATGCTGGTAGAACTGTATGGCATCAACGATCTTTTCTTCAAAGAAATAGACGCGTCAATCAAAAAGAACTGTAAGAACGCTAACGATATAAAGAACTATCTCTTTATGTTCCAGGGCTTCAGCCAAGACCTTATGATGGTGATGGGCAACCTTATGCAGTGGAAGTTCCGTATGCCGGGTACATTCAAGAAGTTGCTCCGCTCTATGACCGAAAAGGCTATCCACGACGTAATGACAAAGAACGACTGGAAAGACGACGGAGTAAGAAAGACTTGCCACGCTATCCGTCAGTACCAGCATGCGCTTAACTACAGCGAGGCTTGGATGACAGAATACGTGTACAACATAGTATTGCTGGCTAAGAAAGAGCCGAAACCAAAAGCATAATTCCAAATATGGGAAACAATACGGAAATCCTGATGGTGGAAAGCCATCCGCTGGAACCGTTCTTGCCGCCAAATGCCATTTTGCTGATGCTGGGAAGTTTTCCTCCGCAGAAAAAGCGGTGGAGCATGGATTTCTTCTACCCCAACCTGCAAAATGACATGTGGCGTATATTCGGACTGATATTCTTCGACGATAAGGACCACTTCTTGACTGCCGACAGAAAGGCGTTCGATAAAGAACGTATCGTGCAGTTTCTTACAGAAAAAGGAATCGCCCTTTATGATACGGCATCGGCAGTAAAACGTCTGCAGGATAATGCTTCGGATAAATTCTTAGAGATTGTAGAGCCTACCGATGTGACTTTGCTACTAAAGCAATTGCCCCACTGCAAAGGCATAGCCGTAACCGGACAGAAAGCAGCCGACACGCTGTGTACCGAAATGGAAGCACCGCAACCTGCGGTGGGCAGATATACAGAGTTCGAGCGCAACGACCGCCACTTCAAACTATACAGAATGCCATCGTCGAGCCGAGCATACCCACAAAAGATAGAAAAGAAAGCGGAATCTTATAAACTGATGTTCAGTCAATTAGGAATACTACAAAACAATTAAATAAAAATATTTGCATTAACATCTTGCAAAAGTAAAAATTTGTAGTACCTTTGCAACCGCAAACACGGGAATAGCTCAGTTGGTAGAGCATCGGTCTCCAAAACCGAGTGTCGGGAGTTCGAGCCTCTCTTCCCGTGCAGAGATAGAAAGCTGTAACTTAATAAGTTGCGGCTTTTTTTATTTCCATATCAAACGAAAGTCGGACAGAAGTCGGACAACAATAATTCAGCACAACATATCGTTTCACCAGGTTTTGCCATAATTTTCCGTATACTATTGCATCACAAAATCTGTTTTTCAATAAAAAAGTAAGTATTCATGCGAAAATAATCATCGAATTCTTTGCGCTTTATAGTCGATTACCTATATTTGTATAGAATTTTGGTATATAATGGCAGAAGATGATAGAAAGCTATTGATAGGATTTGAGGGAAGACTGAGACATTTCATTTACCTCTACGGCGAATTGAAGAAAGAAAACCTTTCTCTCAAACAACTTCTTTCAGAAAAAGAGGCTGAAATAGACCGCTTGAACAATAGAATAAAAGAATTAGAAGACATGTATGCCAATTTAAAATCAGCGCGTATCATAAGCATCAATGACAACGAACTCAAAGATACCCGACAACGCCTGATGAAGCTTGTGCGTGAAGTCGACAAATGTATCGCTTTGCTGAATGAATAACAAAACGGTAAATCGAAAAGACATGGACGACAAATTGACTATCACTCTATGGATTAACGACCAGCAGTACAGAATGCTCATCCCCCGCGAAGATGAGTATCTTTACCGTGAAGCCGCCAAACAGATACAAGAAAGGATAAATAAATTCCGCCGGTTAGACCCAGGTGCTTCTGCCGAACGCATCTTCTCAATGGCGGCATTTGAGATATCTTATGAAAATATATCTATGAAAGACCGTAACGACACTAAGCCATATATAGATAAGATACAACAATGGAGCGAAGAAATGGATGAGTGTCTGAACGAGGATATGAAGCGTATTGAAAAATAGAGTTTAAAGAAGAGAAAAAAATACGGCGCACAATCTTGATGTCTGGAGAATACCCCGACAGAGAGTTTGTGCGCTCTTTTGTTTATAATAAAAATTAAATCATAATGTGGAGTGTAATATTGCCAATTGTTGCCTTCCTTATAGGAGGAGCAGTATCATATATCTTTTTCAAGTACGGCTTGAAATCGAGATATGACAAAGTGATAAAAGAGGCGGAAAACGAAGCTGAAGTTATCAAGAAGAACAAATTGCTGGAGGTTAAGGAGAAGTTCCTTAACAAGAAGGCCGACCTTGAGAAAGAGGTGGCTCTGAGAAACCAGAAGATTCAGCAAGCAGAGAACAAACTGAAACAGCGCGAAATGGTGCTCAACCAAAAGAACGAGGAGTTGCAGCGCAAACGTAACGAAAACGAGGCTATCAAAGAGAACCTCGACGCGCAGTTAGTAATTATCGACAAGAAGAAAGAAGAACTCGATATGCTTCAGGCGCAGGAAAGAGAGAAACTGGAAGCCCTCTCTGGATTGTCGGCCGAAGAAGCTAAGGAGCGTTTGGTAGAATCGCTGAAAGAAGAGGCTAAGACTCAGGCACAGTCGTACATCAACGACATCATGGACGATGCTAAACTGTCGGCCAACCGTGAGGCTAAGCGCATCGTTATTCAGTCTATCCAGCGCGTAGCTACAGAAACAGCTATTGAGAACTCGGTAACAGTATTCCACATCGAATCGGACGAAATCAAGGGACGTATCATCGGACGTGAAGGACGTAACATCCGTGCTCTTGAAGCCGCTACCGGTGTAGAAATCGTAGTAGATGATACCCCGGAAGCTATCGTACTTTCTGCATTCGACCCCGTTCGCCGCGAAATAGCTCGCTTGGCACTGCATCAGTTGGTAACCGACGGACGTATCCACCCGGCACGTATCGAAGAAGTAGTAGCCAAAGTACGTAAACAGGTAGAAGATGAAATCATCGAAACAGGTAAGCGCACTACCATCGACTTGGGTATCCATGGCTTGCATCCTGAACTGATTCGTATCATAGGTAAGATGAAATACCGTTCATCATACGGACAGAACCTGTTGCAGCACGCACGCGAAACCGCAAACCTGTGTGCGGTGATGGCATCAGAATTAGGATTGAACCCAAAGAAAGCAAAACGCGCCGGATTGCTTCACGATATAGGTAAGGTGCCCGATGAAGAACCAGAATTGCCACACGCACTGCTTGGTATGAAGTTGGCAGAGAAGTATAAAGAAAAACCGGATATCTGCAACGCTATCGGTGCTCACCACGACGAAATAGAGATGACCAGCTTGTTAGCTCCTATCGTTCAGGTGTGCGATGCCATCTCTGGCGCACGTCCGGGAGCACGTCGCGAAATTGTAGAAGCCTACATCAAGCGTCTTAACGACTTGGAACAATTGGCCATGTCATATCCTGGAGTTACCAAAACATATGCTATACAGGCAGGTCGCGAATTGCGCGTAATAGTAGGTGCCGACAAGATAGACGACAAGCAGACCGAAAGCCTGTCTACCGAAATCGCCAAGAAGATTCAAGACGAAATGACTTACCCGGGTCAAGTAAAGATTACAGCAATCAGAGAGACACGTGCCGTAAGTTTCGCCAAGTAAAAACAGAAACAAGAATATCCAAGCTCCGTTTACCCCGAGTAAACGGAGCTTTTTTCATATAAACACTAAGAAAAAGCCAACAGCGAAGCGTCTTAGCATATACAAAAACACAATTAACAAAGAACACATAAACTGTAAAAAAGAGTATATAGAAACCCAAAACCATTAAAACATGTTACAAAACACACAAAATTGCTTGCAATATTTGGCAGAAACCCAGAAGTCCGTATCTTTGTACTGTGTTTTTCATAGTATTAGATTTAAGGTTAACAAAGGTTGGAGTACAGCGGTGCTCCTTTTTTTATGCCCATAAGTGAAGCACCGCACAAAGCCGCCTATTTCTTAGCCGACTCTTCCTGCAATTTCTTAGCCTCGTAAGCCTCAACCTCCTTACGGCTACGACTGGAAGTCACCAAATACACACCACCGAAGATAAGCAATACAGCAAATCCCTTGGTAATGTTAAACGAATCCATTCCCCAGCATATAGCAACTATACACGCCACTACAGGCTGAATATAATTATACATACCTGCAACGGTAGGACGCAAAGTCTTCTGACCAACTACCACCAATACATAGCATCCAAACGTAGCGCCCACCACGATAAACGCCAATCCGCCAATCTCAGCCCAGTGCAACGCAGCCCAGTCTGTAGCCATCAAGCTATCAGCCGAAAACGGCAACACGCAGATAAAAGCATACGTAAACATCCACTTCATAATGGTGATAAGCGAATACTTGCTCACGAAATTCTTAAACAACACTATATACAGCGCATAACTACACTGCGCGGTAAGCACCAGCAAGTCGCCCCAAATAGCCGTATCTTTAGTAGCAGACGCCGCCACAGACCTACTGCCCAGAATCAGCAACAGCGCACCCGAAGCACCTGCCGCAATACCCAGCACCTTCTTACCCGTGATAGGCTCCTTCAGAATCAAAGCAGACAAAACCATAGCCCAAAGCGGCATACTTGTAGTAATGATAGACGCGTCGCCCGGCGAACTAAGGCTAACGCCGAAGATAAAGCAGCCCTGATTAAAAACGATGGCCAACAAAGACGCTCCGAACAGCTTGGCCAAGTCCTTATGACCGACATGCTCCGGCTTACGGAAGAACGACACGACCCAAAACAGAATCATCGCACCGAATATACGCAAGTCGGTAACTACAAGCGGAGTGACAGCGCCACCCAACATCACAAATTTAGAGATTGGCGACATCAGTCCCCACATAGTGTTCGCCCCAAGCATAGAGGCGTGACCCTTCCAACAAATCTTTTCCATACAAATCTTTTATTGTATAATCCTATAAAAAAAACGATGCAAAATTAACAGCTTATTCTGTAAGTTGTACAGTAAAACTAAAATTTCGACAAGCCTCTAACCCATCACATTGTGCAAAATTGTACAGAAGACATCACATATCGTATAAATAAACAAAAAAGGAAAATTGTTTTAGCCTACAAGAAATACATTACGAAATATAATATGTAAATTGCGGCATAATCTAAAGAAGTTTAAACACCATGATTTCCCTAACACGGAAATTAAATAACAGAAAAAAAACATGTTGACCCAAATTTTTAACGCTCGCATTCTTACCCCGCAAGGCTGGCTGAAAGACGGCTCAGTGCTGATTAGAGACGGTAAGATTCTTGAAGTTTCAAACTGCGACCTGCCTATCATCGGCGCTACACTGATTGACGCCAAAGGCTCGTACATTATACCGGGTGGAGTAGAAATCCACGTTCACGGAGGTGGAGGACGCGACTTCATGGAAGGCTGCGAAGACGCTTTCCGCACAGCCGTAAGAACCCACATGCTACACGGTACTACCAGTATCTTCCCTACCCTTTCTTCTTCTACCATCCCTATGATTCGCGCCGCTGCCGAAACTACCGAAAAGATGATGGCAGAACCAAACAGCCCAGTATTAGGATTACACCTTGAAGGCCACTACTTCAATATGAAAATGGCGGGCGGACAAATGCCGGAAAACATCAAGAACCCTGATCCAAACGAATACATCCCATTGCTAGAAGAAACTCACTGCATCAAGCGTTGGGATGCCGCTCCAGAACTTCCGGGAGCTATGCAGTTCGGTAAATACATCACTTCGAAAGGTGTATTGGCTGCAGTAGGACACACTCAGGCAGAATTCGAAGATATCTACATGGCAAGTAAAGCTGGCTACAAACACGCCACTCACTTCTACAACGCCATGCCTGGATTCCACAAGCGCAAAGGTTATAAATACGAAGGTACAGTAGAAAGCATCTACCTAATGGAAGACATGACTGTAGAAATGATTGCCGACGGTATTCACGTACCGCCCACAATCTTGAGACTTATCCATAAGATTAAAGGTGTAGAAAGAACCGTATTGATTACCGACGCTTTGGCTTGTGCAGCAAGCGACAGTCAGGAAGCGTTCGACCCACGTGTAATCATCGAAGACGGTGTGTGCAAGTTGGCCGACCGTTCTGCTCTTGCGGGAAGTATCGCCACAATGGACCGTCTGCTTAAGACTTGCGTACAGAAAGCAGAAATCTCGCTTGAAGACGCATCGCGCATGGCTTCTGAAACTCCGGCACGTATCATGGGCGTGTTAGACAGAAAAGGTACTCTCGAAAAAGGAAAAGACGCCGACATCTTGGCACTCGACGACGACCTGAACCTGATGGCAGTATGGTCTATGGGAGAAATAGTAGAAGGCACCAACAAACTCTTTTAATCACCTATTAAGATAAAGCATTATGTTGACTCAAATTATAAACGGCCAGATTCTCACTCCGCAAGGATGGCTGAAAGATGGCTCCGTACTGATTAACGACGGAAAGATTTTAGAAATAACTAACAGCGATTTGGCGGTTATCGGCGCAACGGTTATCGACGCTAAAGGCATGTTCATTGTTCCCGGATTCGTAAGTATGCACTGCCACGGTGGAGGCGGTCATGACTTTACCGAAGGCACTACCGAGGCATTCAAGGAAGCGGTTGCCGCACACTTGAAACATGGCTCTACTACCATATTCCCTACCCTGTCGTCTACCACTTTCGAAAACATCCGCTTGGCTGCCGCTACATGCGACCAACTGATGGCAGAAGACGCTGACACTACCATCATGGGACTTCACATCGAGGGTCCGTATCTTAACGAGAACATGGCAGGTACACAATGGAAAGAATTCCTGAAGAACCCAGATCCGGAAGAATATAAAGCGTTGGTAGAAAGCACCAAGTGCATCAAGCGTTGGGACATCAGCCCTGAACTGCCGGGAGCGCACGACTTTGCACGCTACATGACTTCTAAAGGCATCCTTACGGCTATCACTCATACAGAAGCCGAATATCAGGAAATAAAAGATGCATTCGCCGCAGGATTTACTCACGCAGCGCATTTCTACAATGCCATGCCTGGATTCCACAAACGCAGAGAGTATAAGTACGAAGGTACTGTAGAGAGCGTTTACTTGATGGACGACATGAGCGTAGAGGTTATCGCCGACGGTGTTCACTTGCCTGCTACCATCCTGAAGTTGGTTTACAAGGTTAAGGGTGTAGAAAAGACTTGCTTGGTAACCGACTCTCTAAAATTCGCTGGATATACCGGAGAAACTATCAACGACCCGAACTACGTAATAGAAAACGGCGTATGCAAGTGGGCCGACCGTCAGACTTTGGCAGGAAGTATCGCTACAGCCGATGTTTTGGTACAGACTATGGTTAAGAAGGCAGGCATCCCTCTCGAAGATGCCGTAAGAATGGCTTCCGAAACTCCGGCTCGCCTTACCGGTATAGCCGACTCTAAGGGTACATTAGAAAAAGGCAAGGATGCTGATATCGTTATCCTCGACAATGACGTAAATGTGCGTTGTGTATTCACCAAAGGCAAAGAGGTGGAAGGCACCAATACCATGATTCATAACATTATCTAATCAGATATTTTTCAATAAAAAGCGGCATGAAGGAGCTCTCGTTCTTCGTGCCGCTTTTTTTGCGATACACCGCTATATATACCTATAACGAATATAACGTTAAAAACGACTTTAAGACCATAAAAAGCAGATAGTCTCTTTTGCTTTTTAGAAACGATTTTCTATATTTGAGAATGTTAAACCATCTTTTTATTAGAGAATTAATTAAAAATCAGTTATTCCAGAAAATCGCCAACGGCTATCTGATGTATGCTTCCTGATTCAAGGAAAACAATGAAACTGAGATTGAAATATAAAAGCAAAGAGTTCCTTTTTCTAAGTCTAGAATCAGGAACTCTTCTTTTCGAGATACAAGAACAAAAATCTATGTACCTTGAAGATAACAATGATCAGAACGTTTTATTCGGCGTATCCCATTTATAAGTTTCATTACAAGTTACATTGACAACTTGGTTGCCTACCTGAATCTGGAAATCACCAGCCTCCAAGATCCATTTTCCATCATAACCAACAAATGCCAGGTCGGAAGCCTTGACATCTAGGGTCACGGTCTTTGTTTCTCCCGGCTGCAGATTTATTTTTGTGAAAGCACGCAATCTGCGATTATCTGGAGTCAGAGAAGCTACCAAGTCACTGCTGAACAGCAAGACACTTTCCTTTCCAGCCATTTGTCCCGAATTCTTGACATCCACTGTAAAAGTCAACACATCATCTGAGTCAAACTTTGTCTTGTTGACTTTCAAGTTACTGTATTCATAAGAGGTATAGCTCAAACCATATCCGAAAGCCCATTGCACAGACACTTGGGCATCGTAATTATATGCTCCTTCCATTGGGGTTCCAATATGTTCACAAGGCTTGTAATCGTAAGTAATCAATGAATTGATTTCTTTCGGATAGGTATACGGCATCTTACCGCTGAAATTGACTTCACCTGCTACAAGATTTGCCAAAGCATCACCACCATAGTTCCCTGGCAACATAATATTAACCACAACTTTAGCCAAAGACTCCACTTCGTTCAAGATGCGGGGTCTACCCTCGTTCAATATCAGGACAATAGGTTTGCCTGTTGCAGCCAAAGCTTTCACCAAGTCACTCTGATTTACCGACAAGTCCAAGTCTGTCAAGTTACCGGGAGTTTCGCAATACGAATTTTCGCCGATACATGCCACAATATAATCGGCATCGGCTGCTGCCTCTACAGCCTTCTTGATGTCAGGAGTGTTTTCTTCCCAATACAAACCGCCTTGCTTGTAAGTTACACCCGGCTCGTATATCACATTCTCTGCGCCGAACTTATTCACAAAGGCTTCCAGTATGGTGTTATATTCCTCCGCACACATATCAGCCTTGTCACCTTGCCAAGAATATGACCAACCTCCGTTCAAGGTTCGCATTGAATTCGCATTCGGACCTGTTACCAGAATCTTCTTGCCTTTTGCCAACGGCAATATCTGGTCTGTGTTTTTCAACAGGACCAACGATTCCTCTGCTGCTTGCAGAGCGACAGCTGCATGTTCCTTGCTACCGAATAACGGATAATCCTTGTAGTCATTATAAGGTTTTTCAAACAAGCCTAGACGGTATTTCATGCGAAGTACCCGACGTACGGCATCATCTATGCGGGTCATCGGAACCTCACCTTCTTCGACCAATTCTTTCAGCAAGACACAGAAGTCCCAGCTATAAGGGTCCATCGACATATCAATACCGGCATTGATAGCCAACTTGATAGCTTCTTTCTTATCTTTTGCAATATGGTCACGCTTATACAGGTTGACGATATCAGCCCAGTCAGTAACAATCATACCGTCCCAGTTCAAATCTTCCTTCAGCCAACTGGTCAGCAATTCATAATTGGCATGGAACGGCAGCCCATTGTTCATGGCCGAGTTTACCATCAGCGACAAAGCTCCCGCTTTCACCATCTCCAGATACGGAGCAAAGTGTTTTTCACGCATGTCCTGCAATGTAATGGAAGAAGGAGTACGGTCTTTACCTGAAACTGGAACGCCATATCCCATAAAGTGTTTCATACAAGCAGCGACATGATAGGCATCCACCTCATTCGGATTCTCTCCCTGGAATCCCAATACAGCCTCCCTACCCATTTCTGCGTTTACATAAGCATCCTCGCCATAGTTTTCCCACATACGTGGCCACCTGGGATCACGTCCCAAATCTACAACCGGAGCATAAGTCCATGGAATACTTCCCGCTCTGGTTTCGTAAGCCGAAATACGGGCGCCCTCCCGAGTCAACGAACGGTTGAATGTAGCACCCATATTGATACCTTGAGGAAAGAAAGTTCCACCTTGCGTATAAGTTGTTCCATGTATCTGGTCTACTCCATATACACAAGGTATTCCTATTTCTTTCATTGACTTTTCCTGAATCCGGGTAATGATTTCCTGCCATTTTTTCGGAGTTTGCGCAATACTGTTCGGCACATTCAGGATAGATCCAACTTTATATTTACCGATTACAGAATCAAGCATAGCTTCATTCAGCTGGAAACCTTTCTGGCTTTCTATTCCCATGACACGCATATAAATCTGCATCATGACTTCCTTGCCAGGCATTTCATTGCCGACCTTGAATTCATTTTCCAAGGCATAAGTCTTAAGCACCCTCTTGACATCGGCAACTGTTATTTTTGTCGGATCAGATCCGAACGGGTTTGTACGCTTCTGCAAAAGATCAATGGTCAGCTCGCACATCTGTCCCACTTTCTCATCCAACGTCATTTTGCGAAGTAGTGTTTCTATTTTTTGTTCCATCCGGTTGTCCCGAGGGATAGCAGGTGATACATCCGACTGTGCCGACATCATTCCACACAGCCCCATAAAAACGAACGATAATACAGTTCCTTTCATAAAAGATGATTTATCTGGTAAAAAATATTTATTCCTCCTATAATCTACAGTCAGTTATAATCGGAATAAGGATTACTAAATTATAGATTTAAGGAATTATCTCTTAAGCAGTTCAATCTGTTCAGGCAGATTCAATACATTGTTTACCTTAACTGATGACGATGCAGCTTCAGCTTCAAGTTTGGCTCTGATGTCTCGAGATGATGCTCCTATCAGGAATTCATACTTACCAGCATCCACAACCCATGAGGAAGTTGCAATATCAAAAGAAGCCAGGTCAGCAGCGGCTACTGTCATAGTAACTAGTTCCGATTCACCCGGTTTCAGTTCTTTTGTCTTCGCGAAAGCCTTCAGCTCTTTCACCGGCTTGTTCATTTCCTTGTTGTTCGGAGCAGAAACATACAGTTGGACAACTTCCTTGCCTGCACATTTACCTATATTCTTCACATTTACAGTAACCGTATATGTTCCATTCTCAGACATAATTGCCGGATTTGTATATTCGAATGTTGTATACGAAAGACCATAACCGAAAGGATAAGATACATTCTTGCCGAAGCTGTCGAAATATCTATAGCCTACATAGATATCTTCTTCATAGTTGGTATAATCAACATTCTTCACATCGTGCTTTCTTTTACCTTTATTGACCAGATCGATTGATACATTCATATCTACCGGGAAATTCTTGGATGATGCAGCATCAGCAAACGACAACGGGAAAGTCATGGTCAGCTTTCCGGATGGAGAGGCATTCCCTTTCAATACATCAGCGACACTGTTACCTCCTTCCTGACCGGCCTGCCAAGCGCAGAGGATAGCATCCGGCAAGTTTTTCCAGGAAGCCGTTTCAATAACACCACCGATATTCAATACAACAATCACCTTCTTTCCTGCAGCATGGAATGCACGGGTTACAGTCTGTACCATCTGTGTTTCTGCCTGCGACAGGTTGAAATCGGCTACATTACGGTCCAGAAACTCACCGGAAGTACGGCCAATTGTAATCAATGCCACGTCCGATTTGCCAACTTGTTCATTAACCATAGCCGGAGTCAGGCTCATTTCATCCGGACGCTTGTCTGGCATGAACGGACCTTTCTTTTCTTTTGCCAGGCGTTCCTTTTCTGCAGCAAGATATTTCTCGTAAACTGATTTCAGGTTGTCATCTACGGTATAACCTGCATTACTCAAACCTTCCAACAAAGAAACGGTATAAGCGCGGTTCACATTACCTGAGCCTGTGCCACCGGCGACAAAATCGTATGATGTGTAACCGAACAAAGCGATGTTCTTGACTGTAGAAGCAAGAGGAAGAGCATTGTTGTCATTCTTCAACAGCACCATACCTTCTGTTGCAGACTGGCGTGTCACCGCTGCATGTGCTTTCAAGTCCGGCTTGTTGGAGTATTTATATCCCTTGAAACGAGGGGTCTTCATGATCATTTCCAGGATTCGTTTCACGTTACGTGATAAAACAGCGTCATCCAATACACCACTCTTTGCAGCGACAATCAGTGAATCGTATTGTTTCTGCAAACCCGGCTGCAACATATCGTTACCGGCATTCATCTGTGCTACCACATCACTGCCACCGAACCAGTCTGTCATCACCATACCTTTGAAGCCCCATTCATCGCGCAACAATGTAGTCTGCAGGTCCTTGCTTTCAGAAGTATAAGTTCCGTTCACATAATTATAAGAAGACATGACTGTCCATGGTTCCGCTTCCTTGACAGCAATTTCGAAACCTTTCAAATAGATTTCACGCAAGGCACGAGGAGAGACCTGAGCGTCATTCGACATACGGTTGGTTTCTTGATTGTTTACAGCGAAATGCTTGATAGAAGTTCCCACACCGTTGCTCTGCACGCCTCTTACATAAGCTGCAGCAATCTTTCCGGATACCAGCGGGTCTTCCGAATAATACTCGAAGTTTCGGCCGCAAAGCGGATTCCTATGAATATTCAAGGCCGGAGCCAACAATACATCTGCACCATATTCAAGCACTTCGTTACCGATAGCCTTACCCACACTTTCCACCAACTCCTGATTCCATGTTGAAGCCAGCAAGGTTCCTATCGGGAAGTGTGTACAATAATAAGTGGCAGTATCTCCTTCACGAGTCGGATTGATACGCAAACCAGCAGGGCCATCAGCCAAGACCACAGCCGGAATACCCAGACGTTCTATCGGGTAAGTCGTTCCTGCAGCTCCAGGTACCAGCTTTCGTGTTTCTCCAATGACAGCACTATCGCCAGAGAAGCCAGCCATACCGGTACCGATAATCAGATGAGCTTTTTCTTCCAATGTCATAGCATTCACCACTTCATCCAACGAAGCTTTTCCCAATTGTGGATTTTCCGTACCACAGGATGCCAATGCACCAGCTACCAATGTAGCACAAAACAAGTGTTTCTTCATGATATTAAATTTTATTTAAACAGCAAAGGTGTTATTTCAGTCAGATAAACACGCCAGTTGCGCCAGATATGACCACCATCTGTTTCCATATAAGTATATTTGTAGCCATGTTTGTCGAGCAGACTGCGATATTCCTGATTATCCTTATACAGGAAATCGGTCTTCCCAATACCTATCCAATACAGTTTCGGCGCATTTTTAAATTGTACAGCCAATTTCTGTTCCAGATTCTGATATACGTCAGAAAGTTGGCCTTCCTTGCTAGCCTGCTTGCTGGTAGCAGCAGAGAAAAGACCTACATAACCGAACTTGTTCGGATAATAAGCAGAAATATACAAAGAGTGGAATCCTCCCATAGATAAGCCACAGATTGCACGACTGTTCTTGTCGGTCTTCACACGATAGTTCTTTTCTACGTACTTCATTACATCCGGAAATGCCTTTTCGATAGCACCGTCCATCGTTTTCGGATTCATGAACTGTGGTTTCGGCATACCGTCGGCCGCTTCACCCGGAGCAGCTTGCTGACCACCGTTACCGTTCGGCATTACAACAATCATCGGTTCTGCCTTACCCTGAGCAATCAGGTTATCGAGAATCTGTGCGGCACGGCCTTGTTCCACCCAGGCATTTTCATCACCGCCGGCTCCATGAAGCAGGTAAAGCACCGGATATTTCTTGCCACTCTTTTCATAACCTGCAGGTGTATAGATAGTCATGCGGCGTGTCATACCCAGTCCCGGACTATCATACCAGACTTTCGCCACATTTCCATGAGGAACATCCTGCACAATATAGTTGTCAGCCTGACCTCCATCAACAAGAAAATAATTGGTGATGGTAGCGATATCACGATTCTGGTAAACATTGCTCGGGTCGGTCATCTTCATGTCGTTTACATAGAAAGAATAAGAATACATTTCACTTGGGAGTGCTTCTGTCGTGAATTCCCAAACCCCGTTCTTCCCTTCTGTCAAAGCCGCTCTACCCGGTCCTTCCATCACTCCGAACGGAGTTTCGAACTTGCGCGTCGGCAAGAAGTCACCTTCCACTTCTACTTTCGAAGCTTTCGGTGCGTGAATACGGAAAGTTACAGTATGGTCTTTGTTAACTTGCGGAGACACAATATCACCAGCTCCCCACAACGCCTGTTGAGCATACGACCATGTACATGTCAACAAACACCCCAATAATAAAAAAAACTTTTTCATAATTCTTATATTTTATAAAATCTAGACTAGTCAACGTAACGTCTAAACTTACTTCACAGAAGAATTTGTCGGGACATTACATATATCATATACAATCATGGCAAAACCATCCGACAATTTACGAGTTGTAGGAGGCTGAGGAATAGCTCGATTAGTATAAACTACTGCTCCTTTTTGATCTCCATTCATCAATCTTTTAGATAAAGCAATCATCTTCTGAATATATTCTACCCCCAAAAAGGATTTAAAGTATGGATAATGTCCGCACCAGATTTTAGAGATAGTACCATCAAGCATCATCTTTTCTATTTTCAGACATGACTGATTAAAGATTGAAAATGGTGACATCGGCACACACTGCAACCAAACCTCACCAGAGCCAAAGGCATCACCAGAATAGCAATCTCCTTGAGCTTTATCTAACAAAACGACTGAACCGGGAGTATGACCAGGTATCAATGCCACCTCAAGCTTACGATTTCCTAAGTCAAAGACCTGCCCATCACTTAAATCGAGTATTTTCCCTTTATAATCTTTACAATACTCACTTATCAAAACACTGTCATATGGATGAATCCATACTTCATCAAAATAACCGATACAGCCAGCATGGTCTGGATGAGCATGGGTTACAACAACTTCAAACGGCTTATTAGTTACTCTTTTTACAATCTTATCAAGACCTGCACATTTTGTTCCGGTATCAATCAAGATTGCTTTGTCATCACCTTCCAGTAAATACATGGTTGTATAATCCCATGTTTCAAATACATAAGTCTTATCTTTCAGAACAGACACTTTTACTTCATCATTTTGAAACACGACCTGAGAAAAAGCGCCCATATTACAAAGTACAAAAACAAATAAACAGAGAATTCTCATCATATAATATTCTTTTTACAAAACACTCATATATTGTCCTTGTATATAATTGATTATATACCGGACAATATATGAATTTTATTTAATTAGTTACCTCCATAACCCGGATTTTGTTTGATATTTGGATTCACTTCCAATTCATTTTCCGGAAATGGTAAATATTCATCGCAATTAGGGGTCCACCCTGCAGCTGCTTTTTCATTATCAATATAGGATAATTTAGTAGTATATTTGGCATTATAAATACCTTCTGCTGTTGATATATCATTATTCCCATCAGGAGTAATATAAAATGTAGGTAGTTTTTTCCCTTTGTTTGCCAATACCGTAGATGCATCCCCCCAACGCTTCAGGTCTTGGAAACGAACTCCTTCCATAGACAATTCCAGACGTCTCTCCAACTTCACATCATCCAAAGTAACTCCTGACTTCTTTGGCAATCTAGCCCTGTCTCTAACAATTTTCACACATTCATCAGCTTTGGCCTGATCCCCTGTCTGCACACATGCTTCAGCCATCATCAGCAAGACATCTGCATATCTCATAACTGGTGTACAACTCTGATTACCGCACCAATAGGCAACATTCTCATCATCCCGACTAGCTAACCACTTTAAACGGAAATAACCTTCATTTCCATAACGACTAGTTGCTGAATTAAGAGCTATATTCATAGCCACTACTTGTTTCCATGTTTTAATCCAACTATTCAGACGATAACCATTTTCTCCTTCCTCTGCCACATAAGCATCATATAGAGATTTTGATGGATTAAAATAACTATACCCACTTGTGGAGTTAAAGTTAAAATGTTTAGTCGCATCAGGACCTGCTATAAACCCATAGCCAAACGCCCAGTTTGCAAGAATGCCAAACCAACCACCTTGTGAATACATATTCGACTGATCATAATGTCTCACACACTGCAAAACATATTCTTTGCTACCATTACCAGCTGTATGATATAATATACTAATATCGCTTTCTAGATCATATTTTTTTGAACTGATAACTTTTTCAAACATACTTTTTGCCTCATTGTACTTGCCCAAATACAAATATACCTTCCCTAACATAGCCTCTGCCGCTTCTAAAGTAGCACGTGTACTTCCATCTTTATCATCCATATTTACTTTGGAGGTAAGGCTGCCTGAAGCGATCGCTTCCTTCAAGTCCGTTTCAATGAACGTCCATAAATCTTCCTGAGCAGAATTCGACACTTTATATTCTTCCGTTGATTTCAAGACTTTATCAACTTTTGGAGGGGTGCCCCATAATGTTGTTAATTCAAAATAGCATAAGGCTCTATAGAATTTAGCTTCTGCTACATTTCTAGCCTTAATCGGACTATCTTCCGGATTAAATTTTTCCAAAATCAGATTACACAAATAAACGGTAGAATAGAGTTGTTTGTAATAAGCCTCAATCCAACCATTAGTAGCAGTAATGGCACTTTCATAGATTTCCTGTGCATAAGTCTGGTCCGAACGAGTACCCCCTGTATTAAAATCATCAGCCATCAAATTCTTTATAAAAAAACCATTTGCATATTGGGCTGCACCTTTAAAACCACCAGAGTAAGCTTTTCTCCATGAACTATATACAGCAGCCATAGCTTCTTCACAATCTTCATCCGTTTTATAGAATGTTTCTTCACTTGTAACACCTTGCTGAGGAATGTCCAATAGATCGACATCACATGAAGAAATTGAACAAGACAATGCCCCAGACAACAATCCTAAATAAATATATTTTTTCATCATACTATTTCTATTTAAAATGTAACAGATAAACCGAATACAACTTTCTTAGTTGTTGGATAATTACCATAGTCAACTCCCATACCACTAGTAGAAGTTGATGAAACCTCTGGATCCAAGCCTGGATATTTGGTAAACAAAAAGAAATTATCCAATGATGCATAAACTCTAACATTCTCCAGCAAAGCATGTTTGATCAATTTCTTCGGGAATGTATAACCCAATTGAATCTGCTTGATACGGAAATATGAACCATCAAAAATATAAGCATCCGACAACCCATATTTATCAGCATTAGTTAATTGAGGACGTGCATATTTACGATTAGTACTGCCGTCTGGAGTCCATCGTTGGTCATATATTTCTTTCAAAGGATAAAAAATATGGTTATAACTATAAGACATGAATACATCATTTCCAACAGAACCATTACCAAACACCAACAAGTCGAAATTCTTATAATTTGCAGTAAGAGTCACACCATAAGTGAAATCAGGCATCGGTTTTCCAATCATAGCCTTGTCACTTGCATCAATAACACCATTCTTATCATTGTCTCTGAATACTGGATTTCCTTTTTCATCCAAATGATCTACCTGATAACCTCTAAAATACCAGACAGGATAACCTTCTTCAAAAGCTGAAAACGATCCGTTAGAAGCCATTGTTGTCGAGCCCTCGATACGACCACCGCTTACATGAGGATCCAAATAAGTTACCTCATTCTTCAACGTTGCCAAGTTTGCAGAAATTGAATAGTTGAAGTCGCGGATATTGTCTTTCCATCCTAATTCGAATTCAAAACCTTTATTCTCTACATTACCTGCATTCATCGGAGCTGCAGAGTTTCCTGCTTCAAATGGAATGATGATGTTGGAAACAATCAAGTCTTTTGTCTTTTTATTATACCAGTCCATTCCAAATGTAAACCGGTCATTAAAGGCTCTCAAATCAACACCGATATTCAGCTGCTCCGAAGTCTCCCATTTCAAATCGGGGTTATATAACTGAGAAGGTTGTGCCGATGTTGTATAAATAAACTGATTGCTGCTGAATGAATAACCTGCAGCATTTGTAATCAAGGCATTTGAGTATTTATAGCCACTTAGGTTACTTGTACTACCATTTTGCCCCCAGCTTCCTCTAAGTTTCAAGAATGTAATAGGCGTATTGTTGTGATTCTTGAAAAACTCTTCATTAGAAATAGTCCATCCTAACGAAGCTGACGGGAAATATCCCCAACGATTATTTTCTGGAAGAATAGAAGAATCAGCAGCATCGGCACGCATAGAGAATTGCGCTATATAACGATTCTTGTAATCATAACTTAAACGACCGAAGTACGATAACTTACGATAAATGTTATTAATACCGTTAACAGATTTTACTGCATCCCCAGCCGGAAAGTTTACATCAGCATATAAATTATCATCTTTTGCAATTTTATCAACCCCAGCAGAAACATAGGTTATATCTGACTGACTATATGACATACCTAACATAGCTGATAAATTATGTTTCTCTGCAAGAGTAGCATTATAGTTGGCAAAGTTTTCCCATTGATAATAGTTAGTTGAAGTATTGGTACGAGTAACTCCATTTCTATCTTTATTTGAGGCTGATGCAGAACCATAATATAAATTATTATGGACATAAGTATTATCATTAGCAATTCTATAACCTAATCTTGTAGTAAATGTAAAATTCTTGAATGGTGTAAAATTACCATAAAGAGTACCCATTAAGCTATTACCCGTATTTTTCTTGTCTGCCGTGCGGATAGCTACCATGGGGTGTACTTGTTCCATTGTACCCATACAACTATAGTAGTCACCGTTGGGATTACGCAACAATGTAAAGCCATTAGCTATAAGTGCCTCCATAGGTTTTGGGAGAGCACTCGGACTGTAAGTATCGGCAATATAAGGAGCCAATGTAAAGACTGTAGCAATCATACTGACATATGAAGTTCCACCACTTCCGTCACTAATCATTTTGCTTGTATAATTGGCAAAATTTGCTGTAACACCAACCTTCAGCCAAGGTTTGATCTTGTAATCCGCATTCAGCATGACTGACAATCTTTTGTAAGTATCTCTGTTTTCACGGATAATACCATTGTCATACAGATTGTTTAAAGACAAGAAGAATGATCCTCTATCATTAGCTCCTTGGAAGTTCACTGTATGATGGGATGTTGATGACGGATTGAAAGCTACATCATACCAATCTGTAGATGATTTCCCATCCCAAGTTCCATTATCTATCAATTCTTGCACATTTTTTTCCGTGAATGTAGGATCTTCTTCCATTTTCTGCTGCAAATACTCCTGTGAAGTAAGTACCTCCGGCTTGCGCGCTAAGCTACTTATTGAATATTGGAAATCGTATGAAATACTACTTTTACCCATACTTCCACTCTTAGTGGTAATCAATACTACACCATTACCTGCCTGTGCACCATAAATGGCTGCAGATGCAGCATCTTTCAAAACTTCCATACTCTTAATGTTGTTCGGATCGACTGCACTTAAATCAGAAACAATCAAGCCATCGACAACATAAAGAGGGTCAGATGTACCATTGGAAGAAAAACCACGGATACGGATAGTTGGTGATGTACCTGGCTGTGCGGTAGTAGAAACCAGCTGTACACCGGCAGTCTTACCCTGCAACGCTTCTTCAGCACGAGTTATAGAACGATTCTCAATGTCTTCGGTCTTTACTGAAGAAATAGCTCCAGTCAAGTCACTCTTTCTTTGTACACCATAACCTACAACCACTACTTCATCCAAAGTCTTGGAATCTTCTTTCATGGTTATATTTATAATATTAGCGGTTACTTTCTTTTCTTGAGTGACATAACCGACATAAGAAAAAACAATGGTTGCACCTTCTTTTACCTGCAACTCATAATTACCATCCAGATCGGAAATAACCCCATTAGAAGTTCCCTTCTCTATGACACTTACTCCAATCATTGGTACTTTCAGATCATCAACAATTTTACCAGAAACTTTCTTCAATTGCTGACACCATGCGTAAGATACGCATATGAATAAAAAGGTAAGCATTAGCATAACCTTTCTTAGACCTGTGTGTCTCTTCATCTTTTTCATTTTCATAAAAATTAATATTAAGGTTAGTAGATAATGTCTTATTTAAAAGCCTCTGACCGGGAAGTCATGAATAAAATTCATCAAATCCTGATCATGGTTATATTTCATCTCACAAACATCATTAAACATCATTAATGCACCGTTCTCCGGCGTGAATACATCCCACGTTGGCAACCCTTCCACATTAGGATTTCCTGTTTTAGCAAAATTAATCCAAGCTCTGCTCATCTTGTCACCTAACACACAAGCAGAAGAACCACCTCCGGTCATACTTGCATGACGGACTACATTATTAAATACAAAAGGAATTTCCATACAATGAGTGCTTCTCAAAATACCATCCATAACAGGTGATTCCCATGCAAACATATACATATAAACAGGAGCTCCTTTCTGGGCAGATTTTATCTTGGCTTGTTCCACTGCATTTGGGCGGAATGTTACATCAATATCCAATAAATCTTTAGGCAAACACCCTGGATATGCTTTTTCACAAGCTGCTATAAATTCCTCTGCCCGTTCGCCATATTTATTCTTCAAGATTTCCACAGCTTCCTCTTTGCTGATATTACGCATTGCCGGGACATAGGTTGTCATGGTGAATTCATGCTTCGTTGTTCCTATCAGCATCGGAATCTCTTTTGATATTTCTGGAGCTTTAGAATCAAATGGCTGATTAGGCAATATGATTCCATCAACTACGGGAGCCCATCCAAAGATAAAGCTAGAAATACCTTTTGCTTCAGCTTCCTTTTCCTTACGTACAGTAGCAATAGCGCTTTCTCCTGCAGCCAGTAATTGTTCATATGGAATATCTTTAATTTTGTCTATAGTAGCTTTAGTCAGTCCTAAAGCTTTTACTGTTTCTGCACCTATACGACGAGAATCTTCCGCTACCATTGTCCGAAGCATAGAACCACTCTGTACAATCGCCTTATGAAAAAGTCCTTTGGCAGAAGGAGTGGCAAGCAAGGTAGAAACCTTGCCGCCACCACCAGACTGCCCGAAGATGGTGACATTGCCAGCATCACCACCAAATGCAGCGATATTTCGGTTAACCCATTGAAGAGCCGCAACAAGGTCGAGCAAACCTACATTACCAGAATTTGCATATTTGTCTCCAAACTGGGACAGATCTAAAAAGCCCAATACATTCAAACGATGATTCAAGGTCACAACGACCACATCACCTTTCTTTGCCAGATTAGTTCCGTCATACGAAGGCAATTCTTGTCCAGAACCGGTAGAGTATCCACCACCATGCAGCCACACCATTACCGGACGCTTCTTACCGTCATTGACTCCCGGAGTCCATACATTTGCGCGCAAGCAATCTTGACCAGGATAACCGTCATCCCAATCGAATGCGAAAGCTATTTCATCATTTCCCCATCCGGCACGTTTCCCTTGGGGACAAGTCGGGCCATAGGCACGGCTACTACGGATACCCTCCCATTTATCAGGAGCAACCGGTGCCATGAATCGTTCGGCCTTGGCATACGGAATACCTTTATAAATATAAATGCCATTTTCCAGATAACCGGCAACTTTCCCCGATTCCAGATCAACAATTCCAGTGTCTGCAGATGCAATAATTTCACCACTTGAAACATTAATATCAGCCTGTTGAGAAGGTGACATTCCACAAGACACCAGCCCCATCATACATGCCGCAAATAAAACAGATAACATATTGCTTTTATCATACCAGTTAAATTTGAAATTTCATGTTGCAATATTATCTATTTATCTCCTAAACGATTTGTCAAAGCATACAGATGAGTAATCATATTGTTCACTCCCGTTTTTCTTATTGTTCAAATGTTTATCCAACTGTTCAAAACATGCCCTACAATACTTTTGAATATGATTTTTATTCTTACATTTGCAATAAAAACCAAGAAATAATTAATACTGATGAAGATACATTCTTACTTTTTGCTTCTTATCATTTTACTTTATTCATGCAGTGTTGAAGAATCAACAAAGCCCACACAATCAGATATATTATCCCCTGTCATCACTCCAGACATTTCTAATCAACAAGTGAATGCTTTTGCTGAAGATGCACAAGGACATATTTGGATCGGAACTTTTAGGGGATTAAACAAATATAACGCTCACGAATATCATCAGTACTTCTGTACAGATGATTCATTAAGTCTACCAGACAATCAAGTACAAGCATTACTGAAAGACAAAAAAGGAAAGCTATGGGTTTCCACCATCAACGGTCTATGTATGTATACAGATGAAGATACTTTTAAAAGGATACCATTTTATAGCGGCAGCAACAGAAATGGAAAGCAACTGCTCGAAAATAAATACGGGGATATATTCTTGTCAAATATCAACGAACTGTTCAAATATAATCCCCAAAAAAATATTATGGAGAAGGTTTTGGATAACATGGACCCCAATAACTACTTCATAACAAAATGTTTTATTGACTCTAGTGACAATCTGTGGGTTGCCAGCCCCACAATTCTTAAATGTTATAACTTGTCTGATATGTCGCTAAAAGACTCTATCACATTGGAGAATATGCCTCGATATTATACCTTATTAGACAATGATGAATTATGGCTGACAGGGACACAAACCATACAGATTTATAATACAAATACACATCGGTTCAAGGACGTTCCTGCCGCTATCAAAAACAACTCATTGTTATCAAAATCAGAAATCACATATATTTATCCTTATAATAACACATTGTTATTGAATACGACAAAGGATGGAATGTTCTGTTATAACCCTACAAGCCAAACACTCATCCATCAAGATGAAGACGGATTCCCATTCAAAGTTCCCCGATTCACCATCAGTCAAATGTTCACTGATTCACAAAAGAACCTATGGATTGGCTCAACAGACCAAGGGTATAGTGTAATCTATAACTACAAAGAACGTTTTAACAATAACAATTTTCTACAATCATTCTTACAAAACAAATCTGTAATTTCCATTTCAGCCGGCACTGACAACAGCCTTTGGATATCAACATCTCAAGATGGAGTATATAAATATGAGTTAGGGAATAAGAAAATAGAAAAAATTGACGTATCACATATTTTTTCACAGACCAATAGTCAACCTCTTTATGTTAACCGTATTTTGACTGACAAAGACAATAATATCTGGATGACATCACGTTCCAATGAAGCCGTTGTATGTCAATACATTAATAACCGTTTACATTTGAAGAAAAAATATAATGTCCATTTACCTATGTCACTTGCACAAGATAATTACAACAACATCTGGATTGGATGTGTAGGCACCCAACTATATCAAATCAATACTCAAACCCTTGAAATGAAAACCATACAAGCTTTCAACACACCAGCAAGTGGACTGAAATTGATTTTTACCACTGGGCTTCTTTCATTCAAAGACAAGATGTTGGCTGCTGCTTTAAACAAGCCACTTACATTAGTAGATGTAAAAAATGGAAATATTGAAGAGACAAAACTACCTTACGAAGAATTCAAGAGATGTATCCGTCGTTCTGTTTTCATTCCAACAGATTTATTTACCGATGCACAAGGCGATATTTGGATTGGCACGGTAGGAAATGGTCTTTTGCATTACTCTCCCGACAAGAATACCATTGAATCAATTCCCGGTACAGCTTGTACCGACATTTCTGCCATCGAACAGGATGCTCAAGGGAATCTCTGGATCAGTACACTTTACGGATTAAGCAAATTCAACAACAAGACCGGAGAAATTATTAATTACTATGCAACTGACGGGATTGGAGGCAACCAGTTCTATGACCGCTCTTCCTGCAAACTGTCTGACGGTACCATAGCGTTTGGAGGCACTCATGGTATCACATTATTCGATCCGATGGATATTCATAGCAAACGTAAGGTCCCGTTATTGTTCGAAGACTTGAAAGTACACAACCAACTGATTCATCCCGGAAAAAATCAATGCATTCAAAAACACTTGTCGCAAAATCCAATTATACGCCTCAGCCATAACCAGAATGGATTCAGCATCACCTTCAGCGCACTTGACTACTCTGAGTCAGGACGTGTCAATTACCATTATACCTTGGAAGGATTCGACAAATATTGGATTGATTCACATCACAACCAGGAAGCCTACTATGCCAATCTGCCTGCAGGAACCTATACATTCAAGATAAAAGCTACCAACAATGACCAAAGTATCGCCGAAACCGAAAATGCGATTACTATCATCATCGAACCAGCACCTTGGGCTACTTGGTGGGCTTATCTGATTTATACAACATTCATCCTAACTATCATAGCCTTATTCGCCAACGCCTGGAAGAGAATCCGCACCGAAAAAATGCTTGCCCGACATGCTGCAGTCGAGATGGAACAGGAACAACGGATTAACCGGATGAATATGAGTTTCTTTACGAACATATCGCATGAATTCAGGACACCGCTAACTATGATTGCAGGTCCTGTCTATCAGTTATGTAACAGTGCAGACATCACGGACGAGAACAAGAATTTGCTTTGTATAGTACAGCGTAGTGTCAACCGGATGTTACGTCTGGTAAACCAGATGATGGATTTCCACAAGCTGGAAAACGATACGCTGAAGCTGAAAGTCAAAGCTACGGATATTATCACTTTGCTGAAAAAGCAAAGTGATATCTTCAGAATTAATTCTGAAGAAAAAAATATTTCCTTGAAGACATACGGACTTGAAGATACACTGCTGGTATGGCTAGACGCAGACAAGATGGAGAAAATCTTCGACAATTTGTTGTCGAACGCCATGAAATTCACACCGAGAGGTGGATATATCAATATCACATTCGATGTCATCACCAAAGAACAAGCCGGAAAACTATTCAGATTGAATCCCGAAAACAAGGATTCCAAATATATTAAGATATCGGTAACCAATTCTGGAAGCTATATTCCAGAAGACAAATTAGAAAAGATTTTTGAGCGATATTACCAAATCTCAAACAATCAGGGAACATACAACTGGGGTACCGGAATTGGATTGTATTACGTATATAATCTGGTCAAGCTACATCATGGTTACATCAAGGCCGAAAATCTAAAAGATGAGGAAGGAGTGAAATTCACTTTCATCCTGCCGACAAACGACAACAGTTATACAACTGAAGAGAAAGAGCATAATTTAACCAATCAGACAGAGGTCTTCCCTATCAACGCATTTGATACAGCCCATGTTTCACAAGTCTCAACAGAAGAAGACAAGAACCAGAAAACAATTCTTGTGGTAGACGGATGATACAGAAATTGCCCATTACATGCAAACATTGTTATCACCCCATTACAGGATTGTCTGCCGTTTCGATGTAGACAGCGCATTGAAAGTCATACGGGAAGAAGCGCCGGACTTGATTCTGAGCGATATCATCATGCCCGAAAAAGATGGGTACCAGCTCTGTCATGCCATCAAGGAAGATTTACAGCTCTGCCACATCCCTGTTATTCTGGTCACAGCCAAATCAACCATCGAGAATCAGGTGAAGGGGTTGGAAACAGGTGCAGATGCATATGTAACCAAACCGTTCGACCCGAATTACCTGATTGCTCTGATCAATTCACAACTCAAGAACAGGAACATGGTACGGAACTTGCTTGGTAAGACCACACAGACCGACAACATTGAAGAAAACATCTTGTCACCACAAGATAATGCTTTCATGACAGAGCTTTATCGCCTGATGGAAAAAGAACTTTCAAACCCCGAACTAGATATCACACACATGACAGAACTTATGCATATATCCCGCACCAAGTTTTATTATAAAGTTAAAGGTTTGACAGGCGAAAATCCAAGTATTTTCTTCAAGACCTACAAATTGAACCGTGCCGCCGAATTAATTTTGGAAGGAATCTACACGATATCCGAAATTGCTGACATGACGGGTTTCAGCACATTATCGCATTTCTCGAAAAGTTTCAAGAAACAATTCGGAGTTTCACCAAGTGAATATAAGACCAAATAACAGATACTTATATCAAAAGAGGCGCTATCCATCACCGGACAACGCCTCTAAACCTAAAATTACAATCAACTATTTACCAACAGACTTAAAAAACAATTTTTTAGTTATGGGATCTCTAGCATACTGCTTAAAGAAATCCCACATGACTTTAGCATCGGGTTTAAAGTTCCAGTGACCATAATCATTGACGACTACAACTTTAATCAAAGGTTTTTCCCCTTTGTATTGGACACCCATTTCCATTGTTATACCTTTATTAGTAGGCACAGTCTCACGATTTTCCAATTTTATTCCAAATACCGGGTCCAATGAGAAATCTGGCTTTGTACTGATTTCCATTCCGTTCATAATCTGGTATGCGTTCCAGGCACAAAAAAAAGCATTGGTCTCCCAGTTATCCATTGTCACGAAAGGAACAACTTTATCATCCTTACCTGTTACCGAGAAATAAGGCATCTCTACAAAACCTCTTTTCTGAATTACTTCGTTCATCATGGCTTCACCGTTATAACCGAACATATAGCGATTGGGAGTCAACCCTGCTGATTGAGCCCCTACAGCTGCAAACAAATATGACTTTCGGATGCCTAATCCAGTAACTGTAGCAGCTCCTGCAGATAACCCTTCAGCATACACACGCGAAGGATCCAGCTGAGGATAAGTCTTCAACATGTGATAAACGACCTGTTCAATACCATCAAAGCCCATTGGCGCATAACCATTACCCTGCCATTCCAATTCTGCCACTACAAAATTTTCTTCAGCACATAATTCAATGAAACCAGAAGTCTCTGCCTGAGTACGCGGGTCATTGTTATTGCCATGAAGCAGCAACAGTAAAGGAACAGAGCCTTTAGGGGCTTTCAAAGTAGCTTCGGGATGGAACTCATACCACAGGAAAGTACCAGTTCCCAACAGATCCTTTTCTATGACCTTACGAGTTATACCCCATTCTTCAGGCATAATATAAGGTTCCAGTTCAAAATCACCATATTTTTCAACGGATCCTCCCGTATACCAAGTGTGTTTGAAGTTATTAAAACGATAATTCTTACATAATAATTTATCCCATGCATCATCGATTGTTTCAGCCAAAGATGTATGTTTCTTGTTGTTGACAACAACTTGAAGCAATGGTTCATTTTCGTTTTTATATACAACACAGGCCTTGTCTTTTTTGCTAAGCATCGCTTTGTTCTGTTTAATATAGATAGAGGCAGTTTGAGATGCACCTTTACCAGTGACATACACTGGAACAGGACTATAAGAGGCATCAAACTTTCCTTTATCTCCATCAATCGAAACAATTCCTGCAATCATGCCTGCATGAGTTGCAATGGCCTTGTTCACAAATGTTGCACCTTTACCGATACCGATAACTTTCAGGTTTGTAGTGATACGCATTCTTTCGAGACATTCCTTAAAAGCACCTAAGTCTGCTTTATTGTCATATGCAGCCCCCATCGGATTCATCACACAAACACTGCCGGAATATGTACGTACATATTTTTCAAGTCCTAGCTCCTTTATTAAGGATACAGCCTGAAGAGAATCACATGCTTTATCAGGATAAATCATGAAAAAAGGTGAAAAACCAGGAAAACGTCCTGCCACATTCCTACAGGTATCCCTATAGAACCAAGTGTCCGAGGAGAGATTGGGAAACTTGTGAAGCCGAATGGGCTGTTGTGCAAAAGCCATACACAAAGCAACAGACCAAAATACAATTAATAGTGCGTAATTCTTTTTCATAATAACTATCTTTTTTCATTTATGGTTCCTAAAAAATTATCTATTGTTCAAGACATTGCAATATTAGAAAGATAAAATGTAACATGACTTGTCGACATGTTCAAATGTTTATTCATTTGTTCAAGCACGAAAAAAAGCATTCACAATTAGTCGGAATATTGTTTTTTTATTATTTACCTTTGTCTGTGTCAAACTTAAATTTTAATCACAAGATGAATACAATATTTAGAACTGCACTTCTCCTTTTATTTCTCCTTGTCTATCCAATTTCTGCTTGGAGTTCATTATCTGATACAGAAAGTACAAGCAAACTTCCTCGTGGAAAGGCTACTCCACAAATGAGGACAGCATCCAACCAATATATTGATGCGGCCAGACTGGCAGGTCAAGACATTCATAGCGTAATGATTGTACAAAACGGTCAAGTTTACTATGAAAAATGGATGGGTGAAGGAGAAGAGAATAAACCTCATATTTTAAATTCTATCAGTAAAACATTTACTTCAACAGCTGTGGGGCTAGCTATTGCTGAAGGCAAATTGAAATTGACAGACAAAATCATATCTTTCTTCCCTGACAAATGTCCGGCTAAGATACCTCAATATTTGGCCGACGTAACAATAAAGGATCTACTCACCATGAGCTGCGGTCATGAAACTGATCCTACAAATACAATACGAAATAGTGAAGACACGGATTGGATCAAGCAATTTTTCAACTATCCAATCAAGCATAAACCGGGAACTTATTTTACCTATAATAGTTTAGGAACCTATCTGCTTTCTGCAATCTGCCAAAAAGTAACAGGTGAAAAAATTGTTGATTTCTTGCGCCCACGCCTGTTTGAACCATTGGGTATTACTAATGTTCATTGGGAAGAAAGTCCTCAAGGAATCAATTGCGGAGGATGGGGCCTATATCTGAAAACAGAAGATTTGGCAAAAATGGGGCTGCTTTTACTCCAGAAGGGAAAATGGAACGGGGAGCAAATTGTACCATCTAAATGGATTGAAGAAGCCTCTACCAAACAAGTAGAATCCCGTCCAGCGGGTGTAACTCCAGCAATGCTCAAGATGTTCAAGATGACACCAGAGAACAGCGATTGGCTTCAGGGATATGGCTACCAGATGTGGCGCTGCCGGAACAATGCATTCCGGGCGGATGGTGCTAATGGACAATTTATCTTGGTTTTTCCTGAGAAGAATGCTGTCATCGTCGTCACAGCTCACCTCCAAGACATGCAGGCAGAGTTAAATCTTATTTGGAACTATCTATATCCTGTTCTACAATAACAAAGGAAAAGAGTCTCTTTATCTCCTGGTGAGAAGATAATCGAGACTCTTTATTTTTATCTTCTGCCGGATGCTGTTCCGGCAATCATCATGTCTGTTGTTTCGAGAAATTACAGCTGACCGATAAGCACATCCACATCTTCTTCACGAGTCGCCCAGCTGGTGGCAATACGCACGGCTGTGTGTTCTTCGCCTACCTTTTCCCAGACTTCCACCCCGATGGTCTTCGAGAGTTCCTCCAGATGCTTGTTTTCCATGATGACAAACAGCTGGTTGGTTTTGGGTTCGATGAGGAACTTGTAGCCTTTTTCACGCATGGCACGAACGATGCGGTCGGCCATATTGATGGCGTGACGGGCTATTCTAATGTACAAATCGTCAGTGAACAGGGTATCGAACTGCAGACCGAGCAGACGGCCTTTTGCCAGTAGCACGCCACGTTGCTTCACGATGGTATCAAATTGTTTCACCATTCCCGGAGCGACCATGTGGTCCCAGCTTGGTCCGGCATAAAACTCGGTAATGTGCTTGTCGACTTCTGCCGGACAGAGTTTTCCGTTGTGATGGGGCAATCCCAAAACTTTATGTCCACCGGCTTCCACCGCACCGGCCTCGTGCTGGTTGCACTAATTCTTAATAAAGTCGTCTTACTTCGAACGATACGCGTGCTTACTTCGAACGGAGTAAGCGCTCACTTCGAGTCGGTCAACGTGCTTACTTCGGTCGAAGTCAGGGCTGACGCATTACTTAATTTCTTCATTATGCCATGGTGCATCTAAAAGTTC
>ENA-ORNF01000202-ORNF01000202.1-human-gut-metagenome-genome-assembly--contig:-NODE-202-length-61438-cov-9.152697_pt1 | contig 61438 bp, 47 predicted proteins | sample MGYA00242110_ERZ509012 | MGnify/ENA primary metagenome ERZ509012 (study PRJEB26280, sample SAMEA2338714) | human gut metagenome | biome: human gut; feature: human-associated habitat; material: faeces... | reverse complement strand
TGATAAAAATAATATTAAATCAGGAAAACTATATTTATATGTAATCAACGATTCTGGTGAAAGAATCGTTGATTTAACAACTAAAGATAGATTTATAGAAGTTGCCATAGGAAATAATAAATATAAATATGTACCAATAGAAATATTCTTAGAATATTTTGATCCATCAAAACACAAGGTGTATATACCGTTTAGGTTATTAAGAGACTCTTATTATGATATTAATAAATTAGATGATAGTGATTTATTAAGGGATATACAGGGATTAATAACTTCTAGAATATATGGTACACCAATATCACTAGAAATACCAAGAGGTGTTAATAGTGATATATTAATTGATAAATTAGAATTAGATACAGATATATTTGTTATTAATAAAAGATATATAAAAGTATCAGATTATAAAGAATTAGTGGAAAGTTTAAAAGGATTTTCACCAATGGAAAATAACAAAAAGAAGATAAATAAGAAATCAAATATATTTAAAGTAATTGAAAACGAAGATGTATTATTATATCATCCATTTGATGATTATAGTACAATAATACGATTACTTGAAGAAGCATCGGAAGCAAAATTTGTCACTCATATATACCAAACTTTATATAGAGTGTCAGATAAAGATTCTCCAATAATTGAAGCTCTTTGTAAAGCAGCAAAGAAAGGTAAAAAGGTAAGTGTGTTGGTTGAGGTTAAAGCCCGATTTAGTGAAGAATTGAATATGGATGTAATCCATAAACTTAGACGAGCAGGTTGTAATATAATATTACCTAGTAGTGAGTTAAAAGTTCATGCAAAAGTAATGCTTATATTAACTAAAAATGGAACAGGGTACGCTCATATAGGTACAGGTAATTACAATGAGAAGACAGCAAAGATATATACCGACATATCTTTATTAACTTGTGATAAAGATTTGGTTGAAGATTTAACTAAATTATTTAAAATGCTAGTGAAAAAAGAATATAATAAAAAATTATCTTCAGTCGTTTCACGTCCAGGAGGTATAAGAGAAACCCTAATTAAAGAAATAGATAATCTTATTAAAGCTTCTAAGAAAGGAAAGAATCCTCTTTGTCAAATTAAAGTAAATTCTATTGGTGATAAAGAAATTTGTAATAAAATAATAGAAGCTGCTAATAAGGGTGTTAGATTCAAAATTATATGTAGAGGGGCATGTACGCTATTACCACAAAAGAATATTAAAATATATTCTGTTATTGGAAGATATTTAGAACATTGCAGAATATATAGATTTACTACAGATGAAAAAGATAGGATATTTATATCATCCGCAGATTTATTAACTAGAAATTTATCAAGAAGAGTAGAAATTTTATATAGAATAACTTCTAAAACTAGTAAAATAAAATGTAAAGAAATATTGAATGCATATTTTAGAGATACTAGAAATAAATATATTTTGGAAGAGGATGGATGGTTTTATAAAGGTGGAGATATCAGTGCATATGATGAATTTGTAAAACCATTATTTAATTCTAAAATAAAAGAGGAATCACAATTTAATAAAACTTCTGATATCATAGATAAGATGATAGAAGATGAATATGATAGAATAGGAGGATACTATTAATAGTATCCTCTTTTTAATTTATAATTTTTGGAGGTTATTTATGATAAATATGGCAAATTATGATTGGGATAAAATATTTTGGGAAATAAGAGATTTATATATTGAAGATGATTTGAAAGAAATATATCCAATAAAAAGTTTTTATTGGGATACTTCAGTCAAACTTAAGACAAAAAATTATATAATATATATTAAAAAACCCGATAAACCTTGTGAAGATGATTTATATTCAATAGTAGTACCTATGGAAAAAAATAATAATCCATTTTATGTAATTGATTTGGATTTTAATGAGTATGAAGATAGTTACAAAGGTTCTAATATCCTATTTAGTGTATCAAGACCAGAATATCGTTACACTTATACAACTAAAGCAATGATAGATAATTGGTTAGATGCTAGTAAAGTTAATAAAAAAGAATGGATAGAAAATTTTGAAACATTTAGAAGTGTTCTTAAACAAAAAGAGATGGATTTATATTTAATTTTAAATATATTACACGAAATATCTCATGCGTATGTACCAATATTAAAAATGGATGATTCAGATTTACATGGTTTATCTAAAAAAGAACGTTCAGTTAGATACCATTGTAAAGATAAAGAAAAATTACCTGATATAATAGCTTGCGAAATGTTTGTGCGTCATTATGAAAAAATAGTGGATATAATTTCATCACATAGAAATTAGGAGGTATGTTATGAAGAATTATTATAATGTAGATGAATCTAAAATATTAAGTGTAGTCGAACTTATTATAGAAAAAGAATTTAATATGTTTGAAATGCACCAGTACATGGATAAATTAAAATCGATAGAAGTAATTATTAAAGATTTAGGTAACATGAAACCGGACAAAGCAATGAGTTTTGAAATTCCTGAAACCATATATAGTGAATATTCTTATGAAAAAAATAAATATCATATGAACTTTAAGATATTTTTAAATAAATTCACCTTTTTAGATTTAGATGATAATTTTATTGGGGATTATAAATCAATGATAGAAAAAGAAGCAAGATTGCTTCTTAATTTTAATTGTGATGATGAAATCATGCAGCCATTCTATTTAGCATTTATTGACCGATTTGGATTTCCATTAATATTGTTACGTGAAATCGGAAAGATTGCCTATAATTTAATGGATAAAACTAATGCTGAAAAGATAATAAATAAGAAGAATAAAGTATATAATTATTTAATTATATTATTAAATAATATTTTAGTATCATTGGATATTGATAATAATCTATATGTATATATCCAAAAGAAAATCAGAAAACAAAAAGATGAAATATTTGCAGATAAATTCGCAATACAATTCCTTAATAAATATAGAATAGAAATAGAAAGAATGTTAGTAAACTAAAAATTATATGGATAGAATCAATTGATTCTATCCATCTTTTATTTTTTTAAAATATTTAATTCATCTCTTGTATAAATACCATTAAGCTCAATAGATAATTCTTTCTCTTCTCCTAAATCAAACGCCACCCCATAACTACCTATTTCAATTACATCAGATAATAAATCAAATGCTAAATGATGTAAATTGTTTGACATTGAAAGTATTATCCATGAACAATCATCTTTACTAAAAATATAGTATTTTTCAACTGAACGTACATAGAATATATAATCTGTCAAATATCTATTTTTATTATTAGGATCAACTATATAATTAGGGGTATAGTCATGTATTTTTAATTCTTTAGCACTAGGTAAATCTGATTCAGTATCTACTAAACGATATGGTACAATTTTCACTTCATTACTTTCATCTAATATAATAGGCATTTCACCATAATCGTCATATAAACCTTTTAGAATTATATCCCTGGTTTTATATTTAAATTTAAGTATAGTTGTAGAACTAATATCGCTAGATGTCCTAGAAACTGTTTCTAAAAGAATATTTGATTTTTTTATATTTATCTTTTCATAATTCCATAAAACTAAATATTCTAAGCTGGGATCTATATAGATTACTTTGTACCCGTTCTCTTTCTGTGTTTCTTCATATGATGGTTCTGTTGGTTTATTTATATTTAATAAATCCATAGTCATTGAATCATCTCCTTATTTAATTTCCAAATTTACAAATTGCTTACATAATTTATATGTTAATAATTTAGATTCAAATTCACAACATTGATTAACTAATTGTCTATAATTTTCTAATAATAATAGACCTTTATCCAACGGTATTTCAGTTAATTTATTTAAAGTATTACCAGTTCCTTCAAACATTAACCCATCTTCATTAACACCTAATATCATATTATATTCCCCATTAGAATCAGGTGTTTGTACAAATATTGCAAATCCATTAAATACTTCAAAATTATGAGTTGAATTACAATCAACCATACATTTATCAGAACAATTAGCAATGTCTTCAAGAGTATACACAGAATCATAATATTTAGAAATCGGAATCACAGTACTATCAATAACACATCTTGTTTTACCATAATATTTCATTTTTTTATCCTCCCAAAAATATATTAAAGATATGTAGAAAAGAAATTAAAAATCTATAGGATTATTATATCCTATAGATTTATTTTTTATTCCAAATCACCTTCACAAAGTTTTATCACGTTATAATGTTTGGATATCTGGTCAGCTGTTAAAACTTTATTGTAAATCCTGAGATCCTTAAATCCTATAGTTCCAGCAGAACCAGTTGTTGTTGTATTATTAAATACAGAACCTAATAAAAGTCTATTACCTATAGTTATATTATTACCAACAGATATCTCAGAAACAAGTGTTCCATTCTCATAAATTTTAGCTTTTCCATCTGTTTTGGAAATGGTAATAGTATATAAAACTAATCCTTTTGTACAAAATCTATTTAAACCACCAAGATTTGTTCCTGATTCATTATATATTCTTATATAACCTGAACTACCATTTCTCATAGAAATACAATTGGTACATACTGTATTTTTATCCCCCAATGACAAAATGTCTTGGTCTTTAAATCTAGCGGTAACTGAAGATACAATTGTATATATTTCTATAGACATTTCATCACCAACAAACCCTGATAAATTTATACCAAATCTATCAATTAAACTTTCACCATTTGATAAATACGTGTTGCAATAAATTAATCTACCACCCCAAAAAGAATGTTCTGGTGTTGGTTCTATTATACCGTTAATATCCGTTTCTGTACAGTAACAATAACCTGTTTTAGTTCCATTGTAATTATTCAAACACATTCTGTCTAAGAATACAGGTGAACTATCATACTTATAATAATCTTCATCTGAAGCATTATACCATAATATTAAATTGTCAACATCAATATCGCCTTTATAATCCATTTCATTAATAAATACAGACCATCCCATAAAAGGAGAGACATACTCTATTTCTAGTTTATATGTCTTTTTAGGTTTAATATTAATTATATTTCCTAATATAGTCACTGTTGCAGATGTAAATGCTGTAAAATATACATAGAATCTTTTAAGTGTTACTTTTTCAGGGGGTAATATAATCGTATCATTATAAACCTTTATAGTTTCATATTTTGTAGTACCAGATAATATTATTGTTCCTGTATTATCTCCAGTAGAAGAGTATTCTTCTATTTCTTTAATATCATTTAAAGTATTTTTCATATCTCTTATAACATCTTTAACTTGTTTAAAATTAAGTTCAATATCCTTATCCATATTTTTATTCCTCCCAAGTTAATCCATGAATTTTAGCCACTTTTATAACATTATTATTATAAACCATAAAATTAAATAAACCATTACCAACTCTATATTTATTACCACTTCCAGTACCGTTAGTATGCTTTAAAATAAAATCATATATTTCTAAATAAGTTGGTTTTCTTTTCAGTTTTTTTGTTAATAAAATCTCTATTAAAAGAGCACATCCACCCATCAAATCCGCACTAAAAGAAGTTCCACTCATTGTTATAAATTCTCCAGAAACTTTTTCTCCTTTTATACTTTTACCATAAAAATTAACATCCATACTTTTTTTATAAGGTGCATAAGATATAATTTCACCACTCTCATAATTTGCACCACCAACAGCTAAAGATCCGTATACTGATGAAAAATTAAACATATCATCTATTGATGTATTACTATCTCCATCATTACCTGTCGCACCTACAAATAATATACCATTTTCACTATAAATGGAAGTATTTATTATTTCTTGTTCTTTTATACAATATTCTTTACTATAAGAACCACCTGGATAACTATTAGGAAAAGAAACAATATCAATCATATTAGCATGTTCTTTTATAAAATCCAGCATCTTAATAGTAATTGTATAATTAATACTCATATTAGAATCTGAACATCTGAGAATATATGCTTTTGCTTTTGGGGCAATACCATACATACTTTTACCATTTCCTATAATAGAAGTTATTCCTATATTTCCATGATATTTTTGTTTAACTCCATCTGGAACATCTTCGGGAAGAGGACAGTTCCATTCACCTTCAACATTTTCATCTTTATCACATCCATAGGTTGATATTATATTAGAATATGTTATATTTGTCAATCCTTGTTGTACTCCTGCATCACAATGACATAAAATTGCCCCGTCGCCATATTCTGCACTTTCCCATATATCTAAAACTCCTGATTTCAATATTTGGTATCCCATCTTAGCTTTTTCAGTAGAATCGTATTGTAACATTGATCCAAAATACCATTCTTTATCAATAGCTTTTAATTCTATTTCTTTTCTAACTTCTTGATTTGATGTAACTATACTACCAAGGGAAGTATTATTCCTATCAGGTAGTGTTGATATCATGTTACTCATTTCTTCAGCATTATCACATATAGGATTATTATGAATATGAAGATATTGTATTGATGTAACTCTTTCTAGATTTATAAAATTTAAATTATTATTATAAATTAGTAATTTATTTAATGAAGAATTATTTCCAAAATAAATTTCATTAATATTATTACCATTAATATCTAGTGTATTAACACCTGCTATAGAATGCAATAATTCACCATCAACAACAGTTATACTAGAACCATTAATAGATACACTGTCACTGGCGGTTTTTATCAAAATAGAATTGTCAGCTACTTCTAAATTAGGTCTCACATTATTATTTATATTCATTATCATAGTATTTAAAACTTTACCCTGTTCAGCAGATAATGCAGAAGTAGCACCACCTGTAGTAAGATCATTAACTATAGTTACACTGGCATCAGAACCTGCTGCACCTGTTGGTCCTTGAATTCCTTGAGGACCTGTAGCCCCTGTAGGTCCAATTTCACCTTGTGGTCCTGTAGCCCCTGTAGGTCCCACGCCTCCTATGTCACCTTTAGGACCCTTTTCACCAGTGGTTCCGGTAGGTCCTGTTGCACCGGTTGGTCCTGTAGGTCCTGTTTCACCGGTTTCTCCTTTTTCACCTTGTGGTCCTGTAGGTCCTTGATCTCCAGTTACACCTTTAACACCTGTATCACCTGTAGGTCCAGTAGCCCCGGTTGCACCGGTTGGTCCTGTAGGTCCAATTTCACCTTTAACACCTGTATCTCCTGTAGGTCCAGTTGCACCAGTAGGTCCAGTTGGTCCTTTAGGTCCTGTTACACCTTGAATTCCTTGTGGTCCTTGTATAGGTCCTACGTTATCATATCCTGAACCATTATAAATATATAAATCTCCTTGTACTATATATCCGTCGCCGACATTTATACCAGATGATGGTAGTTGGTCTTCGGCATCAGCACTACCTTTAATAGTAACTGACTTACCATCTACTCCAGTAGGTCCTTGAGGTCCGGTTGCACCGGTTGGTCCTGTAGGTCCAATTTCACCTTGTGGTCCTGTTGGTCCTATGTTACCTTGTTCACCTTTTTCACCTGTAGGTCCTGTTTCACCTGTAGCTCCTGTTGCACCGGTTGGTCCAGTAGGTCCTGTTTTACCTTTTTCACCTGTATCACCTGTAGGTCCAATTTCACCTTGTGGTCCTGTTTCACCTTTAGGACCCTTCTCACCTGTAGCTCCTGTAGCTCCTGTTGCACCAGTTGGTCCTTGTGAACCAGTGGCACCTTTAGGTCCTTGAGGTCCCATATCTCCAGTTGCTCCAGTAGCACCCGTATCACCTTTTTCACCAGTAGGTCCTGTTGCACCGGTTGGTCCTATTGCACCATTTTCGCCAGTAGGTCCTGTTGCACCGGTTGGTCCAGTTACTCCAGTTACTCCAGTTGCTCCAGTAGGTCCAGTTGGTCCTATATCTCCCGTATCACCTTTAGGTCCAGTAGGTCCTGTTGCTCCTATATCTCCAGTTGCACCTTTAGGTCCTTGAGGTCCTTGTATAGGTCCTACATTATCATATCCGGAACCATTGTATATAAATAAATCACCTTGTACTATATACCCATCACCGATGTTTATACCTGATGATGGTAGTTGGTCTTCGGCATCAGCACTACCTTTAATAGATACTGATTTACCATCAGCTCCAGTTGGTCCTTGAGGTCCGGTTGCCCCTGTAGCTCCTGTGGGTCCAATTTCACCTTGTGGTCCTGTTGGTCCTATGTTACCTTGTTCACCTTTTTCACCTGTATCACCTTTTTCACCAGTTGCACCAGTAGCTCCAGTAGCTCCTGTTTCCCCTTTAGGTCCAGTAGGTCCAACCTCACCAGCATCACCTTTAGGTCCAGTAGAACCTGTAGGTCCTTGTGTCCCGGTATCCCCTTTAGGTCCTTGAGATCCAGTAGGTCCTATATCCCCAGTAGGTCCAGTAGGTCCTGCAATTCCCCTACTACCATTATCACCTTTAGGTCCTTGAGATCCAGTAGGTCCAATAGGTCCCATATCACCTGTAGCTCCAGTAGCTCCTGTAGCACCGGTTGGTCCTGTAGCCCCTGTTGGTCCTTTAGGTCCTGTAACACCTTGAATTCCTTGTGGTCCTTGTATAGGTCCTACATTATCATATCCGGAACCATTGAAAATACATAAATCCCCTTTTACTATATATCCATCACCAATTTTACCTGTGGATGGTAATTTATCTATAGATTCAGCACTTCCTTTAATAGATACTGACTTACCATCAGCTCCAGTAGCTCCAGTTGGTCCTTGTATACCTTCGGGACCTTGAGGACCAGTAGCTCCTGTAGCTCCAGTAGGTCCTGTAGGTCCTGTAGGTCCTGTAGGTCCAGTTTTACCGGTTTCTCCTTTTTCACCTTGGATACCTTGTTCTCCCTGAGGTCCAGTAGGTCCTGTTGGTCCTGATGGTCCTGTAGCACCAGTAGCACCAGCATCACCCTTTTCGCCTTGAGGTCCCAATGCACCTGTTTCACCTTGGATACCTTGTTCTCCCTGAGGTCCTATTGGTCCTTGAGGTCCTATAGTACCTTTTTCACCTTGGATACCTTGTTTTCCCTGAGGTCCAGTAGGTCCAGTTGCTCCAGTAGGTCCTGTTGGTCCTGTTGGTCCTGTTTCTCCAGTATCACCTTTTTCACCTTGGATACCTTGTTTTCCCTGAGGTCCAGTAGGTCCTGTTGGTCCTGTTTCTCCAGTATTGCCTTTTTCACCAGTAGGACCTGTAGGACCAGCTGGTCCTTGTGCACCTCGTTCACCCTGTGCTCCTGTTTCACCAGTTGGTCCTTGAGGTCCTGTGGAACCTTTAGGTCCAGTAGCACCAGTAGCACCAGTAGATCCTGTTACACCTGTTATACCTTGAGGACCTTGTTCTCCTTGAGGACCTTGTTCTCCTCTTGGTCCTGTTGGTCCTGTTGTTCCTGACCCCCCACTTCCATTTTTAAGGGCATCATGTACATAACCAGTAAAATCTGTAAGTGAACCACTGCCAACTTTAACTTGATCTGATTCAATATTTATAAGTTTACCTTTTTCATCTATAAGCTTACTCATTATATCACCCCATTTTATTATTCAGGTTACTATACTGTTTTTTGCCGTTAATTAGTATTGTAAGGATATTCATTTATATATTATAATTATGAATATTGATAAAAAGGGGAGATTTATCTTATGGAAAAAAAGAAAATAATTTTATCTAACGGTGAAGTTACTGAACTATCTCAAGAGGAGGTATATAAAAAATTCGAACGATTACTTCATAAAATTTGTAATAATTTTTATATGTTTGAGTGTAATTCTGATGGTCATAATGAATTATTTTCAATAGCGTTAATAGCTTTTGTTAAAGCTTTTAACAATTATGATTATACTAAAGGGGTTACATTTTGTTCATATCTCGGATATGTTACTAAAACAGGAATATTAATGGAATATCGATTAAACGGTATTCCTGATGAATTTAAACTAACAACAGAAGATGGAAAAGTGATAAAATATGGTAATAAATATTCGCTAATGACAGTTAGTGAAACTATTAATAATTCTATATCTGAAGAAGGGGAATCTAACGTATTTGACTTTATTCCTGATTATGGTAGTGAAAAGGAAATAGATTTGTTTTTATCAGATGAAGAAATGAAAGACGCATTTAAAAGGGTTTTAGATACTAAACGAAATAAACCGTTTAAAGAAGCATTTATAGATTATATGAACGGTATGAAACAGATACAACTTGCTAAAAAATATAATTTTTCACAATCCTATTTAAGTAGAAAATTAAATATTATTATAAAGGAAATCAAGGATTATTATTTACAATCTAAGTAACTATATATAAATAGATATTATTTTTAGGAGGATATGAATTATGGAAAAAGTAAGTAGTAAAAAGGTATTATCATTCAATGGTAGAAATGACAGAGCTTATACTAAGGAGGAAGCTTGGTTACTAACAGAAAAAATTGTTCATGATATAATTCATGAACACATAGGACTTGAAGTTAATAAATCAAAATTTATGTACGATGAACTTTTAAGTATATCTTATGTGGCATTTATTAAAGCTTATGATATATATGATATTAATAAGAATATTAAATTTACCACATTTTTATATCGAATTGTAACTAATGAACTGTTAAAGAACTATCGATATTCTGAAAATGGGGTTATCAAATATGGACAACGTGGAATTGAAATATCATTTAACACACCCGTAAAAAAAGATAAACATGGTAAAGAAATGACGATTTTAGAAACCCTATCAGAAGAAAATAACTCTCATGATGATTTATATGGGAATCCTGAAGATTATTATATTAAATCAGATGATAAAAAGAAATTGTTTGAAATAATAAATAATGAATTAAACGATAAAGAAAAAAGAGTTATTGAATTAAGATTACAAGAAAAAACTCAATATGAAATAGCAGATATACTTGGTCTTAGTCAATCTTATATATCAAGATATCTAAAAAGTATAATGAAAAAAATTAATAAATATTTTTAAGATTTTTAGGAGGATGGATACAATATGAAAAAATTAATGTTAATGGAGTTCCCTGGGGAACCCAAATATTATTCTGCTGAAGAGGCGTATGAATATTCAAAAGGATTCATTAGGAACATAACATATGATTATATCACAATGGATTGCTTTTCTGATGGATATGATGAAATTTTCTCTATTGCCTTAGTCGGATTTACTAAGGCTTATAATAAATACGATGTAAATGTTGAAGGGTCAAAAGGTAGAATGGTTCCATTTTTCGGATTACTAAAGGTTATTATTACTAATGAAATAATAATGACGTATCGATATACTGAAAAAGGAAAATATAAGTACAACAGAAGAAAGACTCAAAAATCAACATATGATAAATATTTTCAGAATTATAATAACAGATCTTATTTCACGATATTAGATAAAATATCTAATGAAATGAAATGTGATAGTGCTGAAGAATGTATAATTAAAAAAGAAATGTTATCTAATATTAATGATTGTATAAATAACACATTAACAGAAGAAGAACAAACTATTATTAAGATGAGACTTAATAATACAACACAAGTAGAAATAGCTGAATTTTTAGGTATAAGTCAAACCACTGTATTTAGGCGTTTAAAGAAAATCACATCTAAGTTAGAAGAATGTATAGTTTAACAATAAACATGGGGGTTTTTAATTGGAAAGAAAACTATTTAAGTTAACAACAAAAGAAGAACCCAAATTATATTCAAAAGAAGAATTATGGATATCTGTAGAAAAATTTGTGTATAAGCTTTGTAATGAGTATGTAAGTATAGAAACATTTAGTGAACCATTTGATGAAATTTTAAGTATTGCACTTATATCTTTCACTAAAGCTTATAAATCTTATGATATACATTCAAAAATAACTTTTCTATCATATCTATCAACATTAGTTCGTAATGATGTGTTAATGGAATATAGATATAGTAAAGATGGTAAAAGATATTATAATAAGAAAAGAGTAGAATCATCTATGGAAGAACCTATAGGTATTGATACAGAAGGAAATGAAGTTACTTTTCTAGATATTATAGCTAATAGGTCTAATGAAAATAATGTATACAATTATATAGAAAATAAAGAAATAATTGAAAACGTAAATTTCTGTATAAATAATATTTTATCAGAAAAAGAAAAGATTGTGTTATACTATAGATTAAGAGATCTAACTCAACAAAAAATATCTGAAATATTAAAATGTTCTCGTTCTTATATATCTAGATTAGAAATAAAAGGATGTGAGAAAATACGAAAATATTTAAAGAAAAATAAACTTATATAGTAAATATGCACTTCTATAGTGCATATTTATTTTTTTTCTTTTTTTATATTTAAACAGATTTATAATAATTATAAAAGAGGTGTTGTTTATGGAAATGGTAATGGATTTTTTATCAAATGAAACTGCTCTATTTATATCTTTATTAGCTGTGTGCATAACTGTTGTAGTAACAAGAATTGTAAAAGTAATAAAAAATAAAACTACTGGTCCAGTGGAAGATATAATAGACCCTAATTTAGATAAATTAAAAGATATCGTAATTAAAGCCATTGATACTTCTAAAGATGTAATTATAGATGAACTTAAAGTTATATTAGCTGATGGTAAGGTCGAAACTTCTGAATTAATTGGTCTTAAAATTAAGATAGTTACAGAAGTTATAAAAGAATTTACTTCTGACGCTAAAAATATTGCGGATGATACACTAAAAGACATAACAGCTGTATCTAAGAAACTTGTTGATGAAAAGATTGAAGAAATGAAAAAAGAAATAGAAAAATAGTTATAGAGGATATACAGAAATTGTATATCCTCTATATTTTATTTTAAAACAATAGTTGTTTTACCTATATAAGATTCTGGTTTTGATGTTGCATATCCTAGTCTTATATAATAAGCGTTATTTGGAATAGTTAAATCAAATGTTGTTGTATTATATTTAACACCATCCTGTATAAAGGATTTTTTGTCACTATATAACACATATCGAATATGTGTTTGTGAAGGTGCAGTTATTGTATATGTTGCACCAGGTGTAACAGGATACATATGAACACCAAAATATACATCTGAAGTTTTAGGTGATAATAACCCATTAGATGGTATTACTTTAATATATACTGATTCTTCTTGTTCATCATCATTTAAAACAGCAAGACTTATGCATTTTGTATCTTCTACTTCAATATCATCAGAAGTCAAACTAATTTTTGCAGTATAAGAATCTGTAACACTATTAGTATTGTATGAAACTGTTTGTTCAACTGAATAATTTTCAGGTGTAAACGTTATTGTATTTTGGGATACAACTAGTCTTGGATCAGATGTTATTATATTTATAGTAACATTTTCAGTTATAGGATTAATTAATTTAAGTGTAAATGAACTTCCAGAACCATTAGTTTTAATATTAACAACATCCTGTTTATTAACACCCATAAATAAATTTCTAGTAGCACCATATAATGACATATAGTTATTATACACATCTTCATCAGATATTGAATCATTAAATAAATAACATTTTTCTATATCACCACTTGAATTTAGATTTAAAGTTTTATCACTTAAATCATATAAATCAGTAGTTAATTTTTTAGTATATATTAAAGTACCATTAATATATTCTTTAAAAGTATGAGTATTCATATCATAATCAGCGTCTATAACATATACATTCTCAAAGTTGACTACATCTGTTGAAGCTGTTTGACTCCACATATTATTCAAAGGATCACCATTCTCTTTAATCGTTTGTCTATTGAAAGATACTTGATCCATCGCGTGAGAAGTACCAACAACAAATCCTGTACATTCTAATGTACATCTGTAATTTTGACCTCTTCTGTTATTTAATATAGTTAAATGCCATGATGAAATATCTCCTGATTTTTTAATATAATCTTTTTGTAAACTACTAAAACCACCCTGACCTTGAAAAGCAAATTCTAATTTATCCTTGTGTAATAATTCTGGAATAACAAATGCATCAACTACACCATCTATCATTGTGCAATTATTATATTCATATAATGAACTTGCTTTAGAGTTATAAATCCTACAATTGTTAAATATTACTTTTCCAGTATTATTATAGAACCATGGTTGTTTATAAACTATGCAATTATTCAATGTAAGTTTTTTATTTCCCATTATTTCCCAAGAAGAATTTGCGTCTAAAGTTAAATCAGATGCAGAAACAGTACCATCTATTATGAATGATGTAACTTCAGATATATCATTCTTATCCTGTGAATCCAGAGCACCAGCATCTGCTGTTAATGTTAAAGTTCCTGTAAATTTATTTCGAGCAACATATCCTCTGTCCCTACTAAATGTTAGTCTACCATTATAAATATTATTATCTAGATAATTCACTTTGAAATAACAACTATCTTTGGTATTAGCTGATAGTCCACCTAATCCATTAAAATTATTTTTAATTATATAACAATCAAAACTATTTCCAAAAGAAGAACTATATCCTTTAGGATTAAATGTATTACCATATACTTTAGTCCACATACAATCAGTATACATAGTTATAGGTCCATTAAATAAATTATTTTTGATTATATAATTTATACCAGCACATAAAATTAAACCATAATAAGAACCAAATGTATTATTTCTAATAACAATATTTTGCATAAATTGCCATCCATCTTCTGAGTCAATATCACACCATGGCATTCTACCAATATTGTTATAGAAATTATTATCTTCAATATAAATACTATTACCTGTTAATGCAATACCACAACTATAGTTATCATGAATTGTACATCCTTTTACTTTACAATGCTCTGCAAAATCTATAAATTTAATAGCAAATACACATCCATTAAAATCACTATTACCAGTTGATATTGTTTCTCCTGGTAACATAGGACAGCAAATTCTTAAATAACAAGTGCCTTCTGGTAATTCAATACGGGAATGTCTCATTTTACCCTGGAATTTCTTAAGAAGTTTTTTATCTTTATCAAAAGCATATACGTCTATTATTCTTGAACGTTGTCCATAGTAATAAATTGTAGAAAATGTAGGATCTGTAACGATTATTTTTCTATATTTTGTAGTATCTACAGCAATATATGGTGATCGTATATAATCTGTGGCATCTATTTCATTCATTTCATCATCTAAATTACCAAATACAAAATCTCTATTAGTAGGGAAATAACTCTGAAGACTATTATGATCACCTATACACATATTAAATCCTGGTGACATACCTACATCACAATTTTCAATACATACATTAAATCCTTTACTAAGATTTACATTAGAACACCCTTCTGTTTTTTGAACGTTACGCCAATCACTACCATATAATTCTTTCCATATAGTAGTTTTTATTTCTTTACCATCACTACCAGTTAATTTAGCATCACCCCATACATATCCATTAGTTAATATAATATTAGATGTTAATAGTTCAGGTGTATAAGCCTGTCTGATAACTGGAGATGAAATAATATTTAATATAGGATAATTAGGATCTGATAGACCTGAAATTCTTAATTTAATATAATCAATATCATCTGTTATTGTTATTGAACCACTTAAATTATAACTATTATTATATTTCTTATTCCAATTAACAGATTTAATATTTTTAGATTCAACAATATTACTATCTTTATAAAAATCTACAAAAAGCTTAACTGCATTACCTGTATATACATATTTATCATCAGCATATTCATATGGTCTTCTTTTAACAAATCCAAAAGATATACTATAAGTTCTACCTTTAATAATTTTATCACCCATATATTGCATATGATCACTTTGATTAATTTCTTCTCTTACATATATAGGATATGATATAACCTCATCCAATCCACCAGCCTCAATATTATAGTTATAATGTAATGAAGTAACATAGTTTCTCCAATAAGTCATAACACCATTTTCATTAGGGGAATAATCGGTAATATAGTTTGAATATCCTAATAATGTTTTATCAGATAAATTCTCTATTTTTGGATTAGCAAGATTAGGGTATGCTTCTGAATGGTCAAACATATATAAGAATTGATAACTACAATATATAGTAGGATATATTTGGATTTTACTTCCATTTAAATCTATAACAGTATTACTTCTTATATAAATTGATTCATATGGTAGGCACATATATATTTTATCTTTAGGGAAAACTATCTTTTCATAATCATTTTCTTTAGCCCATATAAGTAATGATTTAATACCCCTAGTATTAATAAGAGCCTGTTCTTCACTTACATCTAATCCATCAATTAAATTGAATCTTTCAGGTTCAACATTATATTCATTTTTTGGTTCAAAAACATAAGGTTCAACAACTGTAATTACAATACTATCTGAAAAATTACCATCTTGTGTAGTAACTGTTATAGTTGAAGTACCAACGGATTTAGCTGTAAGAATCATGCCGTCAAGATCAACAACTGAACTATCTGAAGTGTATGCGATAAATGGGTTGTTCCTATTCCAGTGATGAGGTAATAAATGTGCTACTAAACCAACCTCATCTCCAACATATAATTCCATATCAGATATGGCTAATCTAATACCGGTTATGTTACCAACAGCCTCTTCTATTTTTGGATCATAGATTTTTGTTAAAATATTTTTAGCATACTCAATAGCTTGCTGTATTAATTTTTTTGCTTGAACTAACAATTCTTTTGTATAAGGTCTTATTTTTAAAACGTCTATAGCTTTAATTAATTTTTCTTTAACCTCCGACCTCATTAAATCACCCCTTAATAAAAAATATTATTAAATAAATGTTAAAGTGGTCATTAATGACCACTTTTTAAAATACCTCTAATAGTTCAATTTTATCCCACATTTCTTTAAAAGTTTTATCATTCCTATTGGAACCATTACATATTATCTGTCAATTCTTCACCAGTACCTCTTTGTCCATCTTGTCCATCTTTAGGATTTTTAGTCTAATCCCATACATGTTTATGAATCTTTTTTCCTTCTCTTTCCCATGGGTGTGATATTCTTCCATGATCTGTTAAATCTATTGTATCTAAGAAACTTGTTGATGAAAAGATTGAAGAAATGAAAAAAGAAATAGAAAAATAGTTTAGAGGATATACATTTTTGTATATCCTCTAAATTTTTTATATTAAATATTCATCATAATCAGTAATTTTATATTTATCGTTAATGTAACAGGTTTCTGTATCGAATAACTTGCAATCAATAAGGTTATTAAAATGGTTGATATATAATGGATTTAATGCTGAAGCTCCTTTCAATCCTTTAAATAGAACAGAATCACTATTGTTTGTTGTAACTCTATTATTTGCAAATATAAAAGGTTCCAAACTATATCCATCTATTTTATATTCTCTATCATCAAAAAACCAAATTATTCCATCAGTAGGATTACCCATTATTATATCAGAATTAATAACAGTGTGTCCATAGTCCATTGAGTAATGTGCAATATGATAAAAATGACTAGATGTTGGATTATTTATGATACATTGTTCTATTTTCGTAGTACTTCCTGCTGTCCAATACCATGATTGATATCTAGTGTTTGTCATATAACATTTGTTAAATAATATTCCTGTACCGTCAATGGAAGTAGAAAAAGTCACTTTATTACCTATAATACAATTAATAAATTTACTGTTATTACATCTAAACGTATAGTATTCAGATTCATCATTATTAACTATTCTGGTATTCTCGAAATACATATTAGGGAATATATCTGAATTTGTAATATTAGGGTTCTTTATTAAATTATAAGTTGAATTTCTAATTGTAGCGTTACCTCCACAATACAATTTATTATCATTACTACATCTATCTAGTATAGCAATTTTAGATGAACTGCTTACTGAATTTACAATACAATTATAAACTAATTCTTTCATCGTAATGTCTTTAGTATTAACACCATTATTCATGAATGATATTCCTGATTTAAAACTACTGTCCAATATTCTATGATATTTATGCCTAAAATCAGTTTTAGTAATTTGAACACCGGCGTCACAAATCAAGTTCTTCAAGTGTAAGCTATTACATCCCCTAGCATAAGGAGAGAAATTAGTATTTTCCATCCATATATTACTACCATGTGTAAATATAATATCAAATGTTCCAACTCTTTCACTAACAGTATTATTGAAGAAATAGTAATTTGAAGAATAGTATGAACCATCTTCTATATCTATAGGACCTGGTGTAACTTTATAGCCACATCGTTCAAATTTACAATCTTCAACTAATAAATGATTAAACATACCTGTAGCCATAGCAACTGTCCTAGTATCATGTGAATATACATTTTTAATTTTTGAATATGATGTTGGTAAATATTTTATACCATGAAATCTAGGGGCATTATAAATATCAGTTATTTTCTCTTTATCATAATATAAAGTTGCTCTAGCATAATAACTATTTTCTGGAATTTTACATAGTTTATATTGACAAGATTTAACTCTTGAAATAAAGTTCTTATCCTTATCATAGAAAGATATAAATATATTGTCAGTATATCCATAAATTCCACCGTATGCTAAATATACATTAAATAATATATATGGATAACTAATATTACTAATGTCACAATATTCTGTGGTTATCAAATCTTCGGAATCTATTTCTTCACCAGTTTTAGTTATCATTGTATTGGTATAATTTTTACCATAAGGATATGTCTTAGATAGAGTTGATACAAATCCTCCACTACATATACTATACCCTGTAATCCAACTAACCTCAACATCTTCTAATGAACAAAAAGCTCCACCCATAGAAACTGAATTATACCCTTCACCTTCGATTCCTGAACCTCCTGCTGATTCTGGTCCAACTACAGTAACGTCGTGTTCATCATAGTCTCCTTCAATCTTACCATTTATTATATGAGAATCTATAGCTGAAGGTTCTATTTCCATTATTAATGAGGCTGCTCCTGTTCCTGTATATTTATGCTTTATCTTTGAACCATTTAAATCTAACGTGAATTGTGTTGGAACGCAAATTGCTCTATCTCTAGTATTTCTAGGGTTCACATTATATTGTCCAGGATATAATTTTAAAACATCATACCCCCCATTTTTCTTTTCTGTAATTATTTGGTTCAATCCATCTATATTTTTAGTCATTAAAGTTTCATCAGAAGTATCTACATTTGTTAAATTATAAGTTGTTAAATCAGATTCTGTCATAGTGTATATAACCGGTTCTTTTCTTTCCTTACAATATACTTGTAAAAACTGTTTAAATGCAGATATTTTTGTTTCGACATCAACTGTTGTTATTTCAATTTCATGGACACCTAATTCTGTTATATGACCTAATGATATTTTATGCTCACCTGCAGTTACATAATCTGACGTAACTTTTACTCCATCTATACTAAATTCCACATAAAATACTTTTCCTGCTTTAAAATCCAAATATTCTTGTTGTTCATAGTCAGTCACATAATAAGGTAAGATTAGTTCATCACCTGAATATAAGACAGGATCATAGTATTTTACATTAAATATTGGCACTTCTTTTAAAACTTTATAAGATGTATCTTCATCATAATTTAAAACATTACTATCATTATTAACATTAATATTTATTTTAAAGTTAGTAAGACCTTCTCTTTCTTGAACAAAATCGTCTTCTATAACACAATCATTAAATATAAAAGAATTATTATTTTTATCTAATCCATAATATGCTTTAAATAATCCATTAAATGTTTTATTATTAATATCTGTAGGTCTATTAGGTTTCTTTATTATACATCTTGTAAAAGTAACAACAATGTCATTATTTTGACAATCAAACATGAATTGATTATTAAAATCCTCTATTACACTATCTTTAATTTCTATTCTAACAATTGGTTGACCATTAGTATTTTTAAATAATGGTTTATTTGACATTGACTTGATACGACATCTATTAAGCTCTAAGTAACTAGCGTTATCAAATGAAACTCCATTAAATACACAATCATCAAATCTTGCTTCATTACCACCAATATAAGTATTTTCATCAAATATACATTCTGAGAAATATATTCTATAATCATTATCATGAATATTATCTTGCTTTGTAGCATCTACATTATTTAATCGTATGGATGTATGTCCAAAGAAATTACATCGCCTAAAATCACATGCATTTAAATACCCATTTTGATTATAAAATATCGAATTATATATATCTACATTATTAACACCACCAACAGTAATATATTTATCATTTTCATTATCATAGTCATAAATAAATGATGAATCGGTAATAATAGATCTGCAACCATTCTCATTACTTGCAGCAGAAACAGAACCTGAAAATCTCGAATTAGTTACTATTAAATCTTCAATATTAGCATATTTTAAAGCAACCCCATCTCTAAATATATTGTTAAATGTTTCATGATAATCTCTGCCTGTTCTAACTTCATGAAAATATCCAAAATTATTTCTTCTATATCTAAAAGATTTACATGCTGGATATTGAAAAGCACCAAAATTATCATTATCTTCTGCTATGAAATTAAACCCACTACAATTTAAGAACTTATTACCAGTTTCTGTACCATAATCACCTGTTGTTCCATCACCCTTAATAAAGTTAAAATGTCTAACAGTTACATTTTGCATAGCCTGCCATCCATCCTCAGCATCCCATGCACAATTAGCCATTTTCCATCCACAATGATAGAAAGACACATTATCAAATAAAACATTATCTACAACAGTTAAAGTTATACCAACACATCTAATATGCTCAAGTGTTATATTTTTAAATTCACAATTTAATATCTTTTTAACATCAGCCATTTGTGTTTGACCAACATCTACATTTAATGGACTATTCGTAAATAATGTTACTTTGACATATCTAGTATCTTTATTAAAATCTATAGTTGTATAATTATGAGCTGTAATGGTTTCAATATAATTTTTATTTTCATCATATAAAGATAATCTAAAAGCATTAGACTCATTTCCAGGAAGATTTCCTTTTCCATATCCCCATTTACCTAAAGCCAATTTGTGGTTGGTTACAAGATCCCAGTCATTTTTAGATGTTGAAAATGTCTTAAATAAAGTTATAAAATCTGAACTACATACACAATTAGGATCATTTTGATATTCACCAGTTTCAGTATTAATCGAACCCTTTATAACATCATTTATCCAACATCCTTCTCTTCTAGGAGGTAATCCGTTAGATGAACCCTCATGATACTTTTCATTATATTTACCTTCACCCATTATTAATCCATATCCAACCATTTTAGTTATAGTAAAATTTTCAAATTTACAATTTTGACATCCTTTTACTGCGAAACCATGTGCAAATTCAGTCATAACTAATTTTTTCGATAATCTTTCATCAAGATCTCCTATTAATTTAATATTTTTAAAGATACAATTGTAACAATTTATGGTATGAATCATTATACCGTCACCTGATGATGCTTCTAAAGTAAACTCTACGTTATTAAAATCTATAATTTTATTTTCTAATTCATTTATAGATATTGCTGTATATGATGTATTTTCCGGATAGTATAATCTATAAACCCCTGCTGGTAAAATTATCTTTTTATAGTCTGAATTTTTAAAATATTCAAATAAATTATTAAAACCAGAAGTGGTAGATTCATAATTAGTGTTATCATTAAAAATGCCGTATTCTGTATTCAATTCTTCTGCAGTTGGACTGAAAATATCAGTATTGGTTAGAGTATCTTCTATTGGTGTTTGAACTTTAACAGTTGTAAAAATCCTTGGGGATATTCTTCCAATACTATCTATAGCGTCATATTGCATATTATGAACACCTTCAGGTAATTTACCTATATTTATTTTAAAATCTCCAGATTTAACAACTTTAGTTTCAGGTTGAAGAACCCCATCTATCCAAACCCGTACAGTAAATTCTTCTCTAAATTCGTTATTGGTTTTATAATGTTTATGATTAAAATCTGTAACAAATAATTCTTGTATAATATCTTCATTTGGATTAACAAAAGATGGTGTATAATATTTCAACAATTGTGGTATATGCGTTGGATCAATATCTTTTTCTAGCAGTTTGTTAGTATAATTTATTAAATTTAAAGAATTTAATAAATTATATTTATTAATGTCTCTATCTTTAATATATAATTTGGCATCTCTAATATTATCTTTTAATATTTTTTTCATATAATATTCACTCCTTTAAATAAAAAAATATTATTATAAAACTGTTAAGGCGGTCAATATTGACCGCCTTATTAAAATACCTCTAATAGTTCAATTTCATCCCACATTTCTTGAAATGTTTTACCATTACTAAATCTATGTGCAAGTATTTGATGTCTACTTATATACTTAGTGACAATAGTTTTAAATTCGTCCTTTTCAGTTACTAAAAATGTAGGAACACCATTAATTTTAACATAATGTATTCTTATCGAAGTTTCATTATAAGAAAATTCCATTTCACTACCTTCTTTTAACCATTGTATAAATACATCATAACTTATATTTTCATCAATAAATTTTGCCATAAAATATCCTCCTTTATTTTACCATTCCTCTTGGAACCATTACATATTTAAAATAATCATAATCTGTCAATTCTTCACCAGCACCTCTTTGTCCATCTTTGGGATTTTTAGTCCAATCCCATACATGTTTATGAATCTTTTTTCCTTCTCTTTCCCATGGATGATATTCCGGTTGACCATGATCTGTTAAATCTATATCTATATAAGCTCTTCCCTGTTCATCATAATACCTCCTTTGTATGACAGTCCCTTCTTTATTTATTTTTTCAATACAACTACCTGGATCCCCGTATTTAGGTAGTTTTGGAATTTTTGCTTGAATAATATTATTATTTACAGTATAAGCGTCATATAATACCATAGAACCACAAATAACTATGCCTCCAGCTAATATTATAACACCATAAGGACCTAAGGAGCTTGAAGTTTCTTGTATATATTGATAAGTAACAACAGGATCACATGCTTCAACTTTTTCAGAAGGTTGAAACATCATAACAGAATTAGTTAAAAGAGTAGCACTTATAATAGATTTAACAATTTTTTTATTCATAAAATTCCCCTTATTTTATTTATTCAATTTAATAATATATAAATAAAAAACATGAATATACTATTAAGTATATTCATGTTAAAATTAAGTTGCTGGGCTTTATTTTCCAGTGGATTGCTGTAAAGCAGTTATTTGTGTTTTTAATTCATTTATAGCACCTATTATACTAGTTGCTGTTGTTGTTAATGTTTCATCTCCTATTTTTGCATCTATATTCAAAAGAGAATTAAGAACACTTATTGAATTAGTTAATGCTTCTAATTCTTTAGCTGACATATTAGAAATATTATTATTTATTGTAATAATTTCATCATTATGATCTTTAAGATTTAATATTTTAGACATAATTAGACCTCCTTATTATATTATTTACTTATTATATTATTTAAATGTTAATAAAACACATCAATGTCTTTTAATTCTTCTACAATATTCTTCATACCTAAATATTAATCCTGTTTGTTTACTTACAATAACCTGAGACATACATGAAATATTCCAATACTTATCATCTATTGTTGGAAAGTATGCATCACCTTCAATATTTTCATATATCCTAGTAAGAAATATTTTATCAGCAAATTTTATACCTGCTTTATAAATTTCAGCACCACCTATTATAAAATATTCATTCTCAGAATATTTCATCTTTTTAAAAATATTATTAATATTTCCAACAACAACTTCTACTTTAGGATTATTTACTTTATAATTTTGATTTCTTGTTAAGACTATATGATGTCTTCCAGGCAATACTTTAGGTAATGATTCAAATGTTTTTCTACCCATAACTATGGTTTTACCCATTGTTATTTCTTTAAAATGTTGTAAATCTTCTGGTAAATTCCATGGTAGTTTATTATCCTTTCCAATAACATTTTCTTTATCTGTACACGCAACTATAATATTTAACATAAAATACCCCCTTAATTTGAAAAAAATAGAGACTACTAAAAAGTAGCCCCTAAATAAATTATTCATTTTCACCAACTGATTTACAACAACATACAGATGGTTCTGCTATTTTAACAGTTTTTTCCTTTTCAACAATACAACCTATTTTACCACTAGTTCTATAATTTTCTTCTATCTTTCTAATAGTTTCTGGATCATTAATGAAATAGGTTCTAAATGGATAATCGTTACCGTCTTCATATATTTCATATATGTGTTGAGTCTTTTTATTTCTAGTATAAGGAAAAACTATTTGTTGTTGTCCAAATGAATTTGATGTAAATTCTATAACACCATTATCAGAATAATTTTTACCATACAAATCATACGCTATTTCTATATTATTAGGCTCTCCAGGATATACTACTTTAGAAATTCCTGAACATCTTTTATTACTATATTTTTTAATGGCACCTTTAGGAAGATAATCACTATCACATTCAACCCATTCATCATCTTCGCCAGTAAGAGGTGTTAATGGCTCATAATTTAATAATTTAGAAAGTGATAATTTGGTTTCGATATTACATTCACTTACACAATTCCAAACTTCATAAATATGATTAGTAATTGAACATTGCATACCCGCATCTTCAGGATCTTCTTTAGACGCCTCAAGTGCTCTGCCTAATGATTTTATTGCAGCATCTTCTTTTTTAGCTAATTTATATATCCATTCAATTACATATTGAGCTGAAAAAAATGAATGTCCTTGCTCAGAAATTACTCTATATGCATTAACTAAAGCATCTACATCTAACTTTATCCCATTTAATTTTTCAAATTTATCTGCTTCTAATTGGAATCGTTTCTTTGTAGCTTCATAAATTTGTCTCTCCCTGTCTGTCTTTATTTGCTCATCTAATATTTTTTGATTTTTCATAAAAATCCTCCTAGTCCTAAATACTAATAATTTTCTTCATTTTCTTTTTCCATACATTTATCACAAATCATTTGTGATGTTATATCTAAATGGGAAACCTCTATTGGGTTTCCACATTTAGTACAATTAGCTATAACTTTTTCTTCAAACATTAAACCACCTTCATATCTTTATATCTTATCAATAATTGTGGTGACTCTCTATTTACAAATGATGTAATCACATATATGCTTTTATCTTTATATTTATATAGTACTTCATCTGCCCATACCCATGTTGGTCTATTAATTCTGTCAAAAAACATATATGGTATTGATCTTTGTAAAGGTTGTTGCATAATCTTAAAATCTTTATTATTAGTAATTTCTCCACATTTCCATGAAGTAACTAAAATATAAATTTGATATACGGAATCATCATTAATTAATGATTCCGCTATTTTTATAGATTCCATAAAATCTTTACAATCGTTAACCAGATAAAAAGGTAAACCTAGTGTTTTATTAATAAATTCTTCATATAAATCTATCATAACACCCTCCTATTCAGATACAGGAAAATATATTTTTCCTTGTGGTTCATATCCTTCTATAGAAAAATCATCTACCGTATAATCATAAAAATCACCTTTTTTATTAACCGTAACTTTACAAGTTTGATAATCTGTTGAAACTTCTCTCTTCAATAATTCATCTAACCCTTCTTGTTGATTACAATAAATATGAGAATTATTAGATATATGAGTTAAAATTCCTGGTTTTAATCCCGCATACGCAGCTAAAGCTAAATCTAAAAATGCATATTCTATTAAATCTGTAACCATACCAACTAATACATCTGTGCTTCTCTGCATCATTAAACAATTTAATTTACCATCAGTTACATCCCAATAAGTTGTACATACACATGGTGGTAATGTCATTTCATCCAACTCTTCAGCATTCCATAAATTAACTATCATACGTCTATCTTGAGGTGTTTCTTTTAAACTCTTTAAAAGTCTATCAAATTGTCCACCTTTATTTACTTGATACCCATATGACTTTCCTATAGTATTATTTTCATCTACCCATTTATCCCAGAAATGAACACCTTGTTCTTGTAATAAAGTAACATCATTACTATGATCTCTAAACATCCACAATAATTCTTTTACAGCTGATTTCCAAAAACATTTTCTTATATTTAAAATAGGAAATTCTTTAGATAAATCAACAGTAGTAATTTGGTGAGGTAATTTAATTACATCACCATTTCTACCTGTAACTTTAAATCCTTCTGAAAGTATTCTCTTAACTAGTTTCATATATTGAGTTTCATAATTTTCCATTTTTAATTGTTTCCTTTCTTAATAAAATCTTTTATAACTAATTTAGCCTTAGCTGGTGTTTCTTTAACAATCCAAGATTTACCATTAAATATAGCTTCTAAATTAAAATAGAAATTATATTGATCTCCATCTATAACCTGAGGCTCTGCAACTATTGATCCAACAAATATTCTGTCCCCAACTTTAGGATTATTTAACTTAGCATCTTTTTTACCATTGGCTGAATATACCCAACCTTTGTCAGATTTATAAGTCTTATTTCTAACAACACCAAACTTATTACCATCAAAATATTTAAATGTTACTAACGTATCTCCATCTATTGGGGTATTTAAAACTTTTTTAATAATTTTTATGTTTGCTTTTAATTCTGTTTTTGTAACTGTCATCACCTCAGCTAATTGTCCCTTTACAGCTAAAAATATTTTATCCCCAAATGTTAATACGTCTCCATTTTTAATTGATTTCATAATTATACATCTCCCTTATTATTTTTTAAACATTTTTATTTTTATCTTACATTAAAGCATTCTCTAACATCTCTCATAAAAATCCCTCCATTTTTATTATATACTATTATGATATATAATTAAAATTTCGGAACATAGAAAAATTCTCGTAAAAAATATAATTCGCTTATACGTATATATTCTTTCGGTAATTATTCCACCTCTTCAACGTCTATAATATTTTGATAACTTGATAATAATCTAATTCTTCTACCACATACATCTATCTTATATGTTTTTCCTTCTTGTAATTCCGCCTGAATATCAGAAGAATCAAATTTAAATTTAAAAAATCTATCTTCATTAGATAATACTATAATATCTCCTTCTTTTGTTTCTATATTAACCATATAACTATCTTTTGAATTTTTACCAGAACCACTTCTTTTAATATACTTTTCAATAACAGTTCCTTCAATAGTTTGATTATTTCCGTAATCAGTAAATGTTGAACCGAATATTATGAATATTATTATTAATAGTGATATCAAAAATTTAATAATATCATTCATAAAATCACGTTTATAACCGCGTTCAACGCTTTTAAGATCATAAAAATTTTTACTCATAAATACCCCCTAAAATATTTATTATTTTTATTATTAATATGTAGATGGACAAGTAAAATTTTCCAATGGAGTATTTAACCCCATTGGAATTAATGATTTATCTTTTTTAATATATAAATAATTATAGGTATCAATCTATAGTTCTCTTCAGTATATCTTCTAAAATTATAATTGTCTATCTCTTCAAAATCAATATCAGTAATAGAATTAATTTCGTTATTTAAATATCCTGCTATTAATCTATATCTCAAATCATTACTTTCTTTTAATTTACTTATAGTATCAACCATAGGTTGTCTAATATAAGGCATCTCACCAAACATATATCTTACGCCATATACATTCATATCATAAAAAGTAAAAATTGATTCTATAGCTATAATAGCAATATACCTATAAAGATATTCTGATTTAAGAGATTTAATTCTTCTTCTTTCTATCATATGAAAAATGGATTCATCATATTCATAATCTAAAGTTAAATCAGGATCTTCATTATTTAAGATCAAAGCATCTGTAGACATTTTATCATAATAAAGCATATTATCAAATATAAACTTATTTACATATCTATCATAAACATGTTCATTGTTATTTAAATGAAATAAAAATGTATTAGTTCTGTTGTCATAAAAAGCTATTTTGTATTGTTCTTTAAGATTTTCTATAAAACTATTTAAATTAGCAACATCTTCAATTTTATCGTCTTGTATTAACCAATTTTCTTCAGTTCCTATATTTTCTAATACAGCAGTATATCTATCAGTAACTTGATGTTTTCTTAAATAATCTAATTTATCTTCACCTATATATCTTAATGTAAATGTGTTATTATAATAGTTATTTGATTTTATTGTATCGAAATTAACTTGGGTTATCATGAATATATAAGATGAATCTAAATAATCAACTATAAATAAATCGTTAGGAAATGGTTTAACAGTATTTGGTAAATGAATAAATTCACCATCGAAATTAACATCTAATCCTTGTGTATCGTCTTGTAATTCCAATTGAATATGAGGCATATTATAAGCTGGATAGTTTTTTATTTCTATAAATCTCAATGGAGAATTAGGTCCTATAACTTGTTGTATATCTAAAAACCCAGAATCTGTAGTACTTTCTATATTATTAATATGAAAATATGTTATTGGAGTAGGTGTAGATGCTAATATTCTAGTATATCTTGAACTTAACTTAGCTTCTTGTAACTCTGCCGCATTCTTAACTTGTTCTGTTTGTGATACAAACTTTGCCATTATATCACTTCCTTAATGTTATAAATTCAAAAGATGGATTAAAATATATTGTGTTTAATTTAGACTGTTTTTCATCATTATTCTTTTTTGTCTTCTTTTTCTTAATTGTCATTACAATTTTCCTCATCTTTAATTTTCCCCCTCATACATACAGTTTATGTATGTGTTTAAATACGAAATTAAAAATGATTATTCCATTGAAAAATAAACTTTTAAATCTAAAAGAGTTAATGTATCTTTTCCCAAAATAAACATCTTATATTTTTTATTATCGATGATTATATATTCTGTATCAAATTGATTGGATATATCTTTATCACAGTTCACATCTATTATTTTAGATATATTAGAAAATTCTTCAGGTATACAGAAATATCCTCTTTCTACTTTTAAATCTTTAATTAAAACTTCAAAATCACTATTTAAACCAATTTCAATAAATTCACTTTCTTTAAGTATATCTAAATTAGTTAAAATATTAAACCTAGTTTTACCATAATATATTTTATAAATCGAATTTTCTTCTATAGGATATCTAGGTACATCTGGAATAACTTGTCTCTCTTCATTAACGACAGCATTTTCAGTAATACCAAAATGAGGAGCTAACCTTGATTCTAAATAATTAGAATTATTCCCGTCTTCGGAAATTTTATTAATATCCCATTCCCGTTCATTCATAGTTTTCTTTATTAATTCATTTACTAACAAATTATTTTTATAAATAAAAATTCTATATGTGACTGAACTATCTGGATTAAAAATAGTTACTTCATTTTTCATTATATCATATGAAAATTCATTTTCTAGCGTTATGAATTTTTTGTCCTTAGATACATAAATAGCTATATATGGGTCTATAGAAGTTCCAGAGAATTGACAATATTTGATTAAATCTAATAAATCTTCACCCATTATTGGGGATATATCTATAACATCATATTCCTTACCATCCATTTCTTCATCGGTTTTAAAAATAGCTGTATTATATAACTGATAAGATTCTGGTAAACCAGGATCTTTTAAACTAATATCTATTGTGAATAATGGTATAACTGTTCCAGTCGGGTCCTTTGGTTTTAAATCATCACCAATATCACTTATGACTTTTTGAGTAAAGTAATAATATAAACCTGTACCCCAGAATTCACATTTACAACTAAATGTCATTATAGCAGTATCTGTAACAAAACCTTTCTTATTACCATCATCTATATTTAATCCTTCAAATGTTGTCATTATCTTAGTATTATAATATCTAAAAAATTCGTCATTCTTAGTAGAATTTTTTAATTTATAAGTTACAGGGTAACCAGAATGTGAGTTCATATAATCTAGAAACCGTTTAGTACTTTGATTTTCATCATATACAGGTATTCCTAAATCGTTAGATAATAAATCTATTATCTTTCTAGGTATCTGTGATTCTAAAGCTGTAGACAAATCAAACATTTTATCTTGTCTAACTCTATTATTAAAATATGTCATTAAATTTATCTGTTCCATAATAGTTTCGCATATAATTGTAACTTCAAATTCAATACCCATTCGATTTAATAAATATTTAATATGGATACCCATATCATTATCGTCAATAAAAGACATCATATCACCAAGATTACCCCTAAGTAAATTATCAGTAAACCTAGTTGTTTTAAATGTATTATTAGCAAATAGATTATTTGTATCAGAAACTATTCTAGGTCTTATGATTAACATTGGTTTTTCTTTCATTCTGAATTCTTTCTTACTATTTTTTCTAAAGTCAAATTCTTTATATGCTATTTTAGTAGCTATTTGAACTGTTTTAAAATAATTATCAGGAAATAAAGATTTTATATAATTAGCAACAACAGCTATCACATTACCATATGTGTGTGCAGAAGACACTGAAGAATAAGCAAAACTATATTTACTGGTATCAAATCTTTTCTTTTTTTTAATTAAATATGGTTTCATTAATTATACCCCCTAACATTTAAAATATTAGGAAATAGATTTAATCTATTTCCTAATTTACATTGTTATTGTTATTTTAGCACCTGTTTTTCTATCACTCAATTTAGTATCCATAGTAACTTTTAAAATTCTACCTTGATTTGCAGATAAAGCTTCTGTAACAGATGTAGATGTTAAATTATCTATTATACTTAAAGGATCTCCATTATCTCCTTTAGGACCAGTTGCACCTCGGTCACCCTTTGCCCCAGTAGTACCAGTTGCACCGGTGGCACCTGTAGGTCCAGTTGGTCCTATTGGTCCTCTTAAACCTTGAGGTCCAGTATCACCAGTAGGTCCTTTAATAGCACCAACATTATTCCATCCTGTTCCTGTCCATACCCATAAATCTTGTTCAATAATATATGCATCATTTATTGATGCTACTGTAGGTAAGTCTGCTTTTGAAGCAACAGTACCCCTTATTGATACTGATTTACCATCTGCACCAGTAGCACCAGTAGGTCCTGTTGGTCCTGTTGGTCCTGTAGCACCAGTAGGTCCTTTTTCACCTCTATCACCTTTATCACCATTAGCACCAGTTGCTCCAGTAGGACCTACTGGTCCTCTTGCTCCTGTTACTCCATTTTCACCAGTATCTCCTTTAGGACCTGGATTTCCTTTGGCACCTGTTGGTCCTACAGGTCCTATAGCACCAGTATCTCCTTTTGGTCCTTGTTCGCCTGTAGGACCAGGTAATCCTCTATAACCTCTGGGTCCTTCAGAACCAGTGGGTCCTGTTGGACCAGTATGACCTATTGGTCCAATTTCACCATTAATCTGACCACCATTAACCCATATTTTAGTTACGGAGTTCCACGAATATAGTTCACCATTTATAAGATAAGATTCCCCTTGTCTACCTTCTATAGGTAAGTAATCCGGAGATTCCAATCTACCATAAAGATTAATAGAGTCACCAACATCTCCTTTTTCACCTTTTTCACCAGAAGCACCAGTTGTTCCTTTATAGCCTCTTACACCTTGAGGACCAGTTGGTCCAATTATATTTCCGGATCTTAACCATTTTTGTCTATATTCATCCCATGAATAAAGAAATCCATTAACAGTATAACAATCACCATCAGTTCCTGGCACAGGTAAATCATCAGTAGATTTTAATTCCGCTAATATAACTATAGATTTACCCATAGGTCCTGTTGGTCCAGTGGCACCTGTATTACCCTGATTACCTATATAACCTCTAGGTCCTTGTTCACCGATTAAACCTGTTGGTCCAACGATACCTTCTAAACCTTGTGGTCCAGTTGGTCCTACAGGTCCAATAACACCTCTAGGTCCTTGCAAACCTTGTATACCCTTATCTCCTTTTTCACCAGTAGTTCCAGTAGCTCCAGTATTACCTGTGGCTCCTTTATAACCTCTAGGTCCTCTTTCACCAACAGGTCCAGTTTCACCAGTGTTAAGATTTAAAGGAATATTTATACCATCAAATCCTATATATAAAATCCCGGTATCTAAATCAATTGCAACAACACCATTTGGTAATATAGGAAAATCATCATGAAAATATTCTTTAATATCAATAGCCATTATATCACCTCTTTCTTTACAATGTCTATCATTATTAAAATGTTGAGAAATGCCTTTTCAGACATTTCTCATAATCATTTAAATAATTCTATTATATAAGTGATAAATGGTTCTGGTTTTTCTTCACCAAATAATTTATATCTTATAAAATCATCTATATAAGTTATTAGAATAGTTAATAAAAACCATAATATTGCAAATGGTAGGCATATTTGTCCATTTATATTTAATGGTAAATCTGAATAATCCCAGATATTTAATCCTAATCTAATATTCAAAATATATCCAGCCACATATTCTATTAATAAAATTAAACCAGTACCTAAAAAGCATTGATTTCTCATAGACATATTTGGACAAAACTCATTAAAATATCCCACGATTACACCACAAATACCACCAGCAATACCCATTGTCCAATGAGTATATCCTCTCCACAATATTTCTAAACCCATATACATTAAACCGAATATTATAAATAATATAATAGATTTTTTAAGTTGTTTCATTAGTATTCACCATCCTTGGATAAATTTCTAAACTTATTGTTTTTAATTCAGTTATAGAACTAGCTTCTGTTATTTCAACTTCTATATGTTGTTGACAAGAAACTAGAGGTGTAACATATGCATTCATTTCTGAAATGAATTGTAAGCATTCATAATCCAACCATTCTTCACAAGGTTTCCCTTGTGCGTTCCACATCATTCTTTCTGTAGAACCACATTGAATCAATATTGTATGAGCCAAGTATTTACTAGTAAACATATTTTGTTTTTCCAATGTAACAGTATAAATTTGTTCTTTACCACCATGACATGAACTTCTAAGAGGATTATCTTCTAAATATTTTGCTAGATTTTGTTTGGATTTTTCTATAAACATCCTTTTCAATTCCAATAATGGTTTTGGTGTTTCTTCTGAAAGGGATTCTACGAAAGAATCCCAATCTATACCTTTAACTTGTTGCTCTAATGTTTCAATATCTTTCTTTAATTCTTGTGCCATATTTTCAGAAATATCTTTAGAAAATAAACCCCATATTGAATATGGAACTTCTTCATATGTCGAGTTAATTATATCTATATCTCTTTCACCAATAGGTAAAATTATAATGCTTGCAACCATTGTTCGTTTCTTATTCATTATTCTATTATTTGGATTAGACGTGATTAATTTAAATGGTTTTCCATCCATTTCTACTATTTCCATAAAATCACCTCCTATTATTTATTTCTTATCCAGTAAAACTCCAACCTAAATTAGATAATTTAGTCAAATATTCATCAGATATCTTTGTCAATGCAGTAAGACCAATATTTACAGTTGGACTATACTCAGAATCATTACTGTAATCAGCCAAATGATCAATTATGTCGTGTAATGTATCTTGAGTAAGTGAACTCCACATATTATAAAAAGTATAATATAAAACTTTATCTGAATAAATTAAATTTTTCATTCTAAATTCTCTATTATTGATTGTCGGATATGAAGGGTAACCTAGAGCACATTTAGATAACCATGTACCTTCATCTCCAAAATCTGCATCTTTGTCACGGAATGATAAATCTATATATTTAAAACTTCTTAATTTAGTACATCCTCTTAAAAGCCATCCATATAAACCATCCCCAGTAGATTCAGTATTTATAGTTAAATCAACAAGATTTGAAGGATTAGCAAACACCCAGGCTTTTGCAGCATCGTAACCTTTAACATTAAATATTTGTACCGATGCAGCAGAACCTAATGAACTATTTTTAATAAGTGCACCTTTACCAGTAATAGTTTGTTTACCTGTATTCAATTTATTTCCAGAAAATACACCACAATCATCAATAGAATCCTGTAAAGTAATTTCATATTCACCATCTAATGGATATAATCCTGCTGAAAGTCTAACCTTACCTTTAGTCACATTTTGTGCAACTAATAGTAAAATATTTGTTTGTTCTTGGTTCAATTCTACTTTAGGTGAATCTAAAAACGCTGACATATCAGTAATCTTAGAAGACATTCCTGTAAATGGCATATTCAGTTCTATTAAAGACAAATCATTTTCAAACATAGCAGTTAGGTTAGTTATATAAGAAAAGTCTGTTTGTGGTATACTCACTGTTTTTAATTTACCACAATTAGAAAATGCCCATCCAACAGATTTAAAACCATATAATACATTAGGATTAAGTTTAAAACTCTCTAATGATGAATTTCCTTGACACATCCAATGTAAATTATTTATATATGGTGAACTAAAATTTGATAAATCTATCGATTTTAAATTACTACACCCTCTAAATGTAGTTTGCATAGATTCTAATACTGGAAATGATTTACTAGTAAATTCCTTTGGTAATTCATATAAACCTGTATTATAATAAAAAAATGATGATATATTTGTTATATACGTATCATCCAAATCATTTAAAAACGAATAGTCGATCATTGAATTCAAACCAGCACATAAACCTGAAGCATTTTTAATTGCACCTTTAATATTTGGTAATTTAAAATAAGTCAAATTTTTACATGATGCAATTAAACTACTTATATCATTACATTCTTTAGAAATTGGCATATCGGACAGGTCTAAAGACTTAAAACCACAACCGTCAAACATTCCGGATACTTTTAACACATCACCTTCATATTCTTTAACTCTAAATTCCGTTAATGATGTACAACCCCTAAACATATTTTCAACCATACTATTTGCTGGTAAAAAGTTTAAATAAACCTTTTTTAAATCAGTACAACCATTACACATAAAACTATAAACTGCATCACCACATTTTCTAGCAACTTGATACCATGCAATTATTCCTTTTTGAGTAGCTGGTCCATACCCACGTCCACCATTCATTCTATGGGTTTTTATTTTATAAATACCTGGATTTTCATACACATGTGTTATTTCTTGGTCAATAATTCCGTCTCCCCAGTTTGTAGAACAATAATCTTTTCCGCCTATATTATTAACAATATTATTATCACTAAATTTAAATGCAGAATCTATTAATAATGAGGAATCTACTTCAAATATAAATGTTCTATCTTTATTGAAGTCATATCCTCCCCATAATTTAGGCACTTCATCTAATCCGTCACACAAACTACCATCACATTGTTCAACATTTTCACAACCTAAATAACAATTATCAGGTATTATATTTCTTAAAAACTCTGTATTCCAATTACTGTGAATACTGGTTAACTGCAAGCAATCTTTGAATGTCTCTCTACATGAAGATGTGTTATTTGGGAAAATAATATCTTCTTGTATATCGGAATTTCTAAACGCATAATCAAAATTTAAATTTACTGTTTTAGTTGTATCAAATACGACCTGAGAAAAATCCACTGACCCGAAATATATTGATTCGAATGCACTAGTAAAGTCAGTTATACCACTTAAATCCATTGCACCTATAGTTACTTTTTTGTTATTATTAGTAAGGAAAGGTAATATTTTAAAGAAAGACTTATTACTTATTACCGCACCATTAAGATTTAAACTAATTATCTCTCTTTCCATAAAATTATCAGAAAATTCTGTTTCTGTTTTTCCAATAATTGAATTAGACAAATCAATATTCCCATTTAAATAACATGAATCAGTATTCATTATATTTCCAAAATTACAATTACTTAAATCTAAATTAGCTGTACCTCTCATACCACTGAATGTTTCCACTAAATTTGTTAAAACATTAAAATTACAACCACTCATATTTAGTTTAATTAAATTAATTGTCTGATAAAAGCATTTATTTATATTATTAATACTTTCTGTGTTTATAGCAGACATATTAATATTTTCTACTTTAGAATTTTTAAAAGTAGATCCTATTTCACATAAACTATGAGTATCCCATGTAGTCATGTCTATATTCTTTATATAAGCATACTCATACATACTTTGCATTGTAATAACATTTGAAGTGTTCCATTGCTCTCCATAATTTATTTCCGTAAATTTAGAATAACTAAATAAGAATGACATATTCCTAACATTAGATGTGTCCATTGAAAGTGTAAGATTGTTAGCATAAACATTATAAAACATTCCCTGAATGTTATTACAATAATTACCATTTACTACACTAACTTCAGAAACATTAGTTCCTCTAAATAAATTTCTCATAGAAGTACAATTAGAATCAATAGTAATTTTTACAGATGTTAAACTATTTTTATCCATAAATAAAGACCATTCTTCATCATTATAAATACCACCGATATCATAATTAAAATAACAATCTTCTATAGTAACAATATTTGTACCTGAAAATATTGTTTTTCCACCATTAATGTTCATTATTGTATTAGAATCCCCTGCATTATACATACTAAAGTTTCGTAAATTTTTAATAGCTGTATTAGCATACACATATGCAAAACGTGTACAAGTATCTGGTATACAATCAAGGGTACCAGTTAACTTTTCACAACCTTCATACATATAATCCATATTAGTAACGTTTTTGACAGTTCCAGTAATAGTTGTAAGTGATGTACATCCTTGTGCAAAACTAGATATTGGTCCAGACATATTAATCTGTAAACCAGTCATTGTTTTAATACCGGTACAACCTTTGAATGAACCTACTGCACTTTTAACATTACTACCAATAGTTATATTATTAGCACTTTGTATATTTGTACAATCTTTGAAAGAATAATCTGTTATCATACCATTATTCATAGGGATACTTCTTAAGAATTGTAAATTATTTACATCACTACTTTCAAATATACCTGTCATGTTTTTAATATTTTTCATTCGATTTATAAATTTATTTATAACATCTCCATTACCAACTAAAGAGTTATGGAAGCAATAACTAAAATCATCCTGTTCAAGGTTCTTATCGCAAATAATTTCTATTTTATTCATATCCAAACCTTCAAATAGTCTCAAACACTCTGCGGTATAATCGGTTAGATTTATTACACCTTCTGGTTGGAAGAATTTATACAAAACACCATCTCTACCGATATTAAATCTAGGTGCAACATCAGTAGGGGACAATGAGAAGTTAATACATGTACTTATATTTAGTAATGTGCTCATATCTAAATTTTTAAGATTTATACCAGTTAAATCCATTCCTGTATAACCATCATTAATATGATTAACTATTGGAGACCAAATATTCTTTATAGTGGAAGCCCCTGTACCATATTCTTGTGTAAAATATAGACTCTCTATACTCATAGGAAGAATTATTGTTTTTAAACCTTTTATGACACAATTCGAATATATATTTTTTATAGTAGCTGCTTTACTTAAATCCAATATAGCATCATCAGCAAACGATACTGAATAATCTTCACTAGTAACATTTAATTCAATATTTTCAATTTTCTTACAGTCTGAAATTGTAATACTTTTTATTGTAGATACACTATCAACAGGTACCATGTTATTGAAACCTAAGTCCGTTAAAGTATTCATACTAATAATTTCAACATTTTTCATTGAATGGAATCCATCAAAATTCATAGATGTTAATTTCATTGAATTATTTAGGGTTAAATTCTGTACATATCTAAACGAATAGAATCCCTCTATATTTTTATAATCCAATCCTGAATATGATGTTGTATAATCAACATTTGTCAAATTTTTCATAGATACCCTATTCAATAACTTACATTCGACAAATTCATTTATATCAGTAGATTCTGTGAATCTGTAACTTGAAAAATATGAAGGTAAATCACCATAACCATCCCATCTAGTATTACGTAAATTTATATTTATAAATTTTGTACCCGGTGAAGGTGTATATATCAATGAAGTTTTGTCAGTAGTATTCATACTTAAAGTCTGTGAACCTATTTTATTTTTATTTTCATCAAATTCATAAATACTAGTTTCGAAGCCATATTCATCTGCTTTAATGATATATGTCTTTTCATCTGACACTTCGGAATAATCTTTAAAAGCAAATGAACCTCTTAGTTCAGTTAAAATTTCTACGTCAGTAAAGTTATATTGCATATTTTCGATTGGTCTTTGGTAACCCCATACATTTCTATAACCATATGGAATACCAACTATTTTTAATAATTTTTGATTAGCTAATTCTATTTCTTGTATTGATTCAGGATAATAAATTTCTATTAAGTTACCACCATTAGGATTAGTATATAGTGCTGTTAATTTAGTATCTCTAATATCAATTTTAGTTAAATAACTTGCACCTGAAATATTAAGTGTTGGTGATGTACCAACTCCTGTACCAAGTATTGTACACCCATGTAAATCTATCTCTCTTAAATATTTTAATTGAGATAAATCTGTATTTATCAAATTAGGAGAACTACATTTAACTTTAGTTAATTTATAAGCATTAGATATCAACATTGTAGTTGGAGTTAAATTGCTTAAATCACCTAAATCTTTCAAATATTGACCACCATAGATAACTATTTCTTGGTCAGTTGCAGTAGGTAATGTTGTACTAAATCTTACAGTTTCACCTTTACCAACTTTAAGTGTTTGAATACCTGTACCTGTGGCATCATTTCTCCATTTTACAGTTACATATAAAGGTATATAGGTTTGAATATCCATGTATACATATCCTAACTTATTAGCTCTGATAGTAATATAATCAGAAGAAGACACTGTATAATTAAATAAAGTATCCATAAATGCTAATCTTTCAGTTAACCATTTCTTAATGTGTTGATAACTATCTCCATGACAAGCATACAAATATTGAGAACCGAATTGTAAATATTTTGTTTGCATATCCATGTTGTAATATCTTTCTGGTATCTTAGCTATTTGCTCATCATAGATATATTTCATTATATTTTCCAATGTAAATCTATCTAAACGCATCTTAGAATATTCTGTAATTATATCATTATAGAATACTCTTTGTAATTTCACCCATAGGTTTGACTTAGATGTATTGAAAACTCCTGATGTCATTTCAATATCTGAATCAGTAAACTTTAAGAAACCTGAGTTATCAAGTCCAATCGTTGTATCAAGATCATAAAACATGGGATACCACTTACCATTATTTTTAAATCTACAAAGTTTCATATTTTTACCGAGATTATCAACAGCACCAACAAAATATGTCATTAAGAAATATCGTATTGTATATTCTTTATCAAAATATGAATCGAACATTTCTGCAAACGTTGAATCGTCGGCATCGCTAACGAAATTTACTAATGCTTTTATTTCGCTAAAGTTATCATCACCCATCCTTCTACTTACTGGATATATACAAGAGAAGTCTCTTGCAAAGTATACATCTTCACTAATACCTGATTCTGCTGTATACTTATAGAATGCTCCTGCAGTCGTATCTGTGTTAGCAGATACCTCGTATACTAAACATTCGGAACCCATTGCGTCATAACCAAATGATGTTGTTGAATAACGGTCTAAGTTGAAATTATATACACCCATTAATTCATCATTAATATATAAAAGAATAGGGAATCCATTAATTGTAACTCTATAATTTTCATTTAACATTTGAGGTGGTGTTTTAGTATCATATAGACAATCATTAATAAATTTAGCAAGTCCAACATTACGACAGTGAGTTGATTCCATATACATTCTGTTACTTTTATGACCTATATTAATATAGGCGGTCGGAATACTTCGATTCCAACTCTCCGGCTTCAGTTAGGTTATACCGGACGTTCAGACTATCGCATCTAGTTATATAACTAGCCCTTTCGTTTAGTCGTTCAGCGTGTTTCCTTCGCCCCTGTCTCCCACCTCTGGGATTCCAAGTCAATTAGAAAGGGTTTTTATAGTGAGACTATATTGTTAATCACACTTTAAACAAAATACATTTTCTAATATCCCATTTTTATAAGGAGTGTAATATGCATCTGCATAATTTTCATCTTTTAAATAAATAGTGAAATTCTTTCTGATATATTGTAAAGATGATGTACCTTGCCATTGAACTTGACAAGCTGGAAAGTCAAATGATTGTCCGTATAATTCTTCATTAGTAGATATATATTTAACCCTCATTGGAACCTGTACTAAATTCGTCATATTAGATGTATCACCATACATTCTAATTTGAGGGGTAGTATTATTTTCATAATTAAATTTATATAGTTCTTTTTGCTCATCAAGATTTGTTATATCTGCTAATTTATTTTGTAAAACTTCATCATCAGATAATGCTCTATCATAAATTCTTAATTGTTTAATCATACATGCACCAAAATGTGACACACCTTTTTTGCTATTGATATACATTTTTTGTTCATGAATGAAATTTTCATACGTCCTATCTACACCAGCACCACTATCTGATAAATAAAATGCTCTATTAAGTATACCATTTATAAATATTTTTCCAAACTTACCATTTCTATCTATGATAAATGTTAAACGGATCCATTCGTTTTCACCTAATCTAACTGCACCTTTAGATGTTAATGAAGTTAACGATGCTTCATTTAATCCTACCGAAATACCTTTATAAGGAGTTTCAGTATCAGTATAATCAAGTATACAACAATCATCTATACCTATATTCAATGGATAATAATATAGATCTATTGTTGAACCATTAGTAGCATTTTTAGCATAAGGATATATTGGTATCTCAACATATGCATTACCATCACAAACTAAAGCCCCATCTACCCAACCATTACTTGAATAGTTAAAATTATACAATTTAGCTTTAGTACCACTACCAGCCTTATCTGTCCAAGTTTCCCTATCACTATCTTGATTAGTTCTATCTGTTGCATCAAACCAATATGTTAAACTAGTTTTTACTGGACTAACCGGTATATATGCACCATGTATAATAGATACTTCAAAAGTTTCTTTTACATATTCACCACTTGCACTTGATACTTCTATTAACAATGTATGATTTCCAACATCGATATCATTAATAATCCAATAATAAGAACCTTTCTTTGAACTCAATCTCTTTGATACATTACCATCTATTGATAGTGTAACATCAAATGTTTCATCAGATAATTTAGATATACGGTAATTAATAGAAATAGGATTTCCGTATTCAAAAGTTCCACCCTCAAATGTTGATGATAGATACAATTTAGCACTATTAACTACAACTATATTGAAAACTTGCATACTACTACTATAAGATCCTGATGTCACATAAATTTGTATAGCATGTACACCTACTCCTAAACCTACAAATGTGTGTTCGTTATACCCCTGATTACATTTAATATCATAACTATCGGAATCTATTTTAATATGCATTATTATATCTTCATCACTAGCTGATGTTACTGTGAATGGCATAACAATTTGATCATTAATAGAATAGTCAACATTATAATCAAAATCTATATTTAATTTAATACCACCACATATAATATTCCATGTTAATTGATTTGACGTTTTACCAGCTCTATCTTTAACATAAATAGATACTTCATTTTTAATATTTAGTAACTTACCAATATTTAAATTAGAACTTCCTTGTTTTATTGTAATATATAAACTTTCTATACCATCAATGATAACATATGCAGTACCATTACCTAAGTTAGGTGAATTGAAGAATATTGGAATAATAACATCTTTTCCTTCTTCAACAATAGTACCATCTGCAAATGTGGAAGTTATTGTTGGTAAGGCACCTCCATCACCACTAGGATGATTTTCTATGTGATCTGTTAATGTGGCATCAATTTCACTAACTTTATTTTTTAAATTTTTTATAGTATCTTGTATACCATCAACTTCCATTTCTAAATTGTCTAATTGATCACTTTTAAAATTCTTTTGTTTTTCAGCAATTTCTCTAAGAGCACCTTCGACATTCTTTTCAGTAAAGTTATCTTCAGCATCTATTAAATTAACTTCTTTTGCTGAATTTGTACCATGAACCCTCCAGTTTTCTCCATCATGAGTCTTTATTGATGACATTATCTCACCTCATTTCACCATATTATATTATATATTTCTTCATCAGTTTTACATTCTAAAGCTTTTTTTCTTAAAGTATTAAATTTCTCTATATTTTTATTTATATGTCGGGTCATATGCAATGTGAGGGTTTTTATTTGTTCTATTGTAAAATTATAAAGAGTTAGTTCCCCACTACCCTTCCATAATAATTCTTCATTTAAAACTTCTTTATCATATTCAGTTAATACTTTACCTATAATATACTTTGTTTGAGCAGATTCTTTATTCAATGCAATCTGATTCAAATTCTGTATACTAAGTTGATCAGTTGCTTCACAGTCAAAATGTTTAACATATCCAAGACAATCCGATTCAAAACCTTTAGTTATATTTTCATTACATAGCTGTCTAAGTTCTTCTATCTTCATATTTATCATATCCTGTATATGAGTATCAATATATTCAACTGGTGGTTCTTCGATTTTAATTACTTCAGTATATTTATCTACAGAATCACCACTTGCGATATATGCTACATTAGATAATATTTTTCCATCTTTATATAAAACACATCCATCTGTAGCTGTAATTTTTATATAATTATTAAACTTTTCAACTTTCATAAAAACACCTCCCTTTATAAAAAAATAAACCGAATGGGATATATTCCCATTCGGTGAAAATATCTTATATAATTGTCATATATTTAAATTAGACAACTGACCAATTTTTATTTAACGCTATAGATATTTGGGTATCAGTTAACTTACCAATAAATCTTGATCCTAAAGTAATTGTCATAGATGTTAAACCTGTTCTATCAGCAAGGTTTTCTAAAATCATTTCTATAGAGTTTACATCTACTAATGTTGAGCCGGTACTATCATAACTAAATTCTATCGGTATTTTAATCGTACCTATACTATCTACATGTGTTAGTGCAGGACAGTATTCAATAAATCTCTCTATAGCATTCTGTTCTGTAATATTAGTAAAATCTAATATACCAACAGAAGTAAGAGAAGGACAATTACTAATAAATCTATTGATATTAGATGGCTTACAATTTATTCCTTTAACTGTAAGGAGGTCTTTCTTAGAACCCACAAATGATGACATATTACATCCATCAGCACATGTCACACTTTCTATCGTTGTCATAGGATTTATACCATTAGAATTATTAGAATCGACCCTTACACCATCAAACATTTTACTCATATTAGTACACTTAGGAGCACTAATATTTTTAGCATAATATAAATCAGTATTGTAGAACATATTTGATGCATTTCTACATAAAGGCATATTAAGTTTATCTAAATACACGTATAAATTTGTACTTCTAGAATCAACTCCATAATATGAATAGAATGCATAGAATGAAGATGTTACTGAAGGTAATTCTAATTGCCATACATTATTAATAGGAGCTTTCATAACACAGTTAGCAAACATATAATCTATATTTTGTATAGTGCTATTATTAATACCATCGTAAATTACATCCCAAGTATTATCGAAATCATAAGAAGGATCATTAAACATTTCACTAGGTCTATTAAACATTCTACTTGCATTAATCAAATTAGGCATATTAAATGATTCTATTCTGTTTACGTTACTATTACTAAAAGTATATGACGTTCTAACGATATTATTGTGATTTAATTTCAATCCTACACCTGAAGGGAAAGGTTGCATATTAATATAATTAAATGCACTAGATATATCACTAAGATTTGGACAGTGTTCTATTATATTATTGACAACCTCCCATGTATTATTAAAATCAATACTTGTATGGAACATTGCATTCTTTTGGAATGCTTGAGTTAAATTAGTTAAACTAGTACTACTAATATCAGTAATTTTATCTAGATTTGACCTATAGAAACAATTTTGCATATTTTGAATTCTATTATGACTAATATTTATGCCGTCCGTAGAGGTTTGCATCTTAGTCAAATAGAAGGTGGATTCAGCTGATTGTAATATAGGTGCACCCGCAAATATAGTATTAACTTTATCCCATGACTCTTTAATATCTATATTTCTAAACGCTTCATTCATATTTGTCATTTTAGGCAAATTAATACTTAGTATAGTGAATTTACCACCATATACCATGTCTTTAAATGCCGCAGCCATATTATTTAAAGTATTGTGATTTAATACCAATCCATCACTAAATCCACCATTAGTAAATGTGCAACCATTAAACATATCACTTATAGTTTCCAATTTAGTGTTATATGATAAAATATCATTTATTATATCTAAAGAGTTATTTAAAATACATCCTTTAAAATGATATGAAAAATTAGTAGAATTTGGCATCTTATATTGTGATATTTTAGGAAGATTAGAATAACTGAATAAATCAGAAACCTCACATTTTATAGTACTATTGTCAACATCTAACCCTGTATAATTTTCAAACGGCTTTAACTTAGCACCAGCAAAGGTCTTATATAAAGTATACCCATCTATTGTGGAGCTTTCTAGTAGATTATTAGCAACATCCCAGGATATATTAAGTGTAGCGTTTTCAAATGTTTGAATAACATTATTTATTCTGGTCCAATCTGGCATTATTAATATAAGTTCATCATTAACATCATTAAACCATCTAAATTCATAACTAAATGTTCCAGATGTTAATCCTGAATAATCTATTATTCCTTTTGGTGTTATTGCTGTTTCTTCAGTCCTATTTATATTTATTCTTAATTGAGATTTTGGTTTTAATTGACAATGTATCATAGCAGGTATTTTTATTAAATAAGTCATTATTAAAGTATCTAAATTTAAACCTTTACCATCAAATCCATGAAAACCCTCTTCATGATCACATGTTAAAGGACACCATATATCAGTAATATCTGAAACAACAGGAGTTACTTCAACCATATTATTAGAACCATTAGTAACATTTATATTTTTGATATTAGGAGGTACTAATAACTGGGTTAATCCTTTCACTAACAATCTATCTTCAAATGTTTCTAAAGACGTTAATGTAGATAAATCTAATATTAAACCATCTTTAACCGGTAAACGAGTATTCTTGCCAACTTCTGTCCATACAGCACCAGAACTTTTTAAATTACTAAATTTAAACGACTTTAATTTAGGCATAGTATCAACGTCGATACTTTCTAATATAGGACTAGTTAAATCATCTGTACATACCGGTCCAATAACTATAGATTCTAATTCAGTCATATTCCTAAGAACTAAAGTAGTTAACTTAGTAGGAATAATTTCAAAATTAGTCATATTAGTTAAAGTATTCTGTAATTCTAATTTACTTATATTATTTAATATTAAACTATTATCCAGTTCTGGGTTTCCTCTAAGCGTTTGTAATCTCGGACAATTAGAAATAACTAATTGAGAAATTATACTTTGAGCAGGAATATTTACATTATTTAAAACATATAAATTTCTAAGTTCAACCGTTTGAATTGTTTCTGGATACTTAATACTTTCAAGAGAACCTCCTGTACTATTTAATATAATAGATGATAGTGAGGATCCGGATGCGTCTAGTTCTCTTAAATATATATTATCTTTCATATTAAGCGAACCTTTTAGATTCTTACAACCAGAAATATCTACGTATTGAAGTAATATATTCTTACTCAAATCCAAATTGATTAAAGCTTCAGAATTAGTTTTTAATTTAGTTAAATTAACAGCATTACCTATAATCATTGTACTACAATTAAGATTAGATATATCTCCTATATCTTTTAAATATCTACCACCATACACAAGTATTTCTTGGTCAGTAGCAGATGGTAACGTGTATGTGAATCTAGTCGTTTCTCCACGACCAACTCTCTTAGTTAGTGTACCAACATCACCATATTCATTACGGAATTTAATAGATAAATACATAGGAATAAATGTTTGAATATCCAGGAATATTTCACCAAGTTTATTAGCTCTTAAAGTTATATAATCTTGTGTTTCTATAGTATATCCTAACATGGTATCTACATACATTATTCTTTCTCTTATCCATCTTTCCATTCTTTGCCTATCATTACCGTGGCATGCATATAGATATTGAGAACCAAAATTAAGATATTTTGTCCACATATCTATATTATAATATCTCTCAGGTATTTTATCTATTTGATCTTCAAATAGATATTTCATTATATTATCTAATGTAAATCTATCTTGTCTTAATAACTTCCATTCATTTAAAATATCATCGGCAAATAGTTCTCTAACTCTAGTCCACAATCTTGAATTAGAAGTATTAAATACACCTGGTACCATTTCTATATCACTACCGAATTTTAAGTTACCACTATTCATTCTGTTACTTTCATGACCTATATTTACATAGGCGGGAATGGTTCTTCTTTAGGTAATTATTTCATACCGACCATTCCTCTCCGGCTTCAGTTAGGTTATACCGGAAGTTCAGACTATCGCATCATCCCATTAAAAATAGGAGCTCTTTCATTTAGTCGTTCAGCGTGTTTCCTTCGCCCCTGTCGTCTACCTCTAGACTTCCAAGTCAATTAGAAAGAGTTTTATATCCTTATATTACTATAAGGTTGGACAATATTTTTATCCAAACCAAGTGTTGTATCACAGTCATAGAATTGGAAATACCATCGACCATCACCAAAATTAGCTATCTTAGCATTCTTACCCAAATTATCCACGGCACCGAAACACATTACGGCAAGATAAAAACGTATAAGATATTCTTTATTAAAATGTGCTTCAAAATTATCTCTAAAAACCTCATCAGAAGATAAATCAACAAACTCTACTAGTTCTTTTATTTCTTGATAATTATCATCACCCATTCTTCTATTTTCTGGATATATACATGTAAAATCACTAGCATAGTATTCTTTATCACCTTTACCGGAACCAGAAGTGTTGCTTATGAATGCTCCTGCTGAAGAATCAGTGTTAGCAGATATTTCATATACTAAACAGTCGTCTCCAAATTCATGATATCCAAATGCCCTTCTAGAATAACGGTCTAAGTTAAAATTGTATACTCCTTGTAATTCATCATTAAGATATAATATACAAGGGAACCCATTAATACTATTTCTATATTTAGGATCTTTAATTTGAGCTGGTGTTAATGTATCATATAAACAATCATTGGTAAATTTTGCAATTCCAACATTTCTTCCATGGGAACTTTCCATATACATTCTGTTACTTTTATGACCTATATTTCTATAGGCGGTCGAATTACTTCAAATTCGACTCTCCGGCTTCAGTTAGGTTATACCGGACGTTCAGACTATCGCATCACCATTAAGGTGCCCTTTCGTTTAGTCGTTCAGCGTGTTTCCTTCGCCCCTGTCGTCCACCTCTGGACTTCCAAGTCAATTAGAAAGGGTTTATAGCGGACCATATGTTGTTAATCCGCTTTGAAACAATAAACATTTTCAAGTATTCCATTTCTATATGGAGTATAATAATAATCCATTAAATTATCATCTTTTAAATATATAGTGAAATTCTTTAAGACATATTGTAAAGATGATGTACCTTGTATTAACATTTCGGATGCTTCAGTTGAAAAGTTAATAGATTCACCATATAATTCTGAATTAGGAGAAGTATATTTTAATCTAACATTTGCAGGTATAGTGTTAGATATTCTACTAACATCTCCATATAATCTTATTTCTGGGGTTGTACTATTTTCAAAATTAAATTTATATCTTTCTTTTTGTTGTTGAATTGGCATATCAGCTAAATGATTCGATAATATTTCTTCATGATCAAGTGCTCGATCGTAAATTCTTAATTGTTTGATGTCACAGGCACCAAACAATTCTACACCCTTTTTAGAATTTAAATACATTTTTTCACTATGAGTAAAATCTTCGTAGACCTTATTTACACCCATACCTTGGTCAGATAATTGTTTAACTGTCATCAATACACCATTTACATATATTATAGAAAACTTATTGTCCCTATCTATAACAAATGTGACTCTTGTTTCTTTCTCTTCATCTAGACCAACCTCAGTAGATTGACTCATTGAATCTAATTTAGCAGTTCTTAAATCACAATAAAATCCTTTATATGGTGCTTTGGAATCGGTATAGTCTATTACTCTGGCTTCATCATTACCTATATTATGTGTATTATAAAGAATTTCTATAGTAGAACCACCTTTAACATTATTTGTATAGGGCGTCATATCAATTTCTACATATGATGTACCATTACATATCAATTGACCATCTATCCATCCATTGGTAGTGAAATTGAAATCCCTTAAATATGCTTTATTACCGTTAACTTTATCTAGCCATATATCCTTATTAGCATCTTGATTACTTTTATCTGTAGCATCAAACCATGCTAGTAAACCTGCTTTATTTATTTCAATAGGAGTGTAATCTCCTAGTATTATATTAACATTCCTTGTTATTGACATAAACTTACCAGATTCTTCAGTAGCAGTAATTGTTAATTTATGAGAACCTATTTCCAATAAAGGAATGGTCCAATAATATGAACCTGCTTGAACTGATAATGTTTTACTCACAACATCATCAATTGATAATTCAATAGTAAAGTATTCAGCAGTAGCTTTAGATACACGATAGTTAATATTTAATGGATACCCGTATTCATATTCACTATTATCTTTAAATGTTGATGAAAGATATAAATCATATGAATTAACTATAACAATATTAAATTCATAAGTTGATGATTTATAATCACCACTAATAGCCTGCATTGTTATGGTATGGACACCGACACCTAAATCGGTTAATATTTTTTCATTATATCCATTCTTTACAATATCATCAGATTCCTCATAATCTATTTTATAATGAACCGTGATTGGATTACTAGTATCAGCACACTTAATAGTAAAAGGTATTTTTATTTTATCATCTATGGCATAATCAACCCCTGAATCGAAATTAACAGTTAATGTTAATCCGCCCGAGATCACTGTCCACTCTAATTGATTAGATAATAATCCTGCTCTATCTTTAACATACATTTGTACAACAGACTTTGTTTCTTCTAATATTCCTATATTTATTATATTAGTACCTTGCTTTACTGTTACAACCAATGATTCAACACCATTAATTACAACATATGCAGTACCCTCACCTAAGTTTGGAGAAGTATAATAAATAGGAATAGATAATGTTTCACCCTGTTGTAAATTTCCTCCCGTGTAACTTGAAGTTATTGTGGGTAATGAACCTGTTCCACCACCTCCACCTGGATGATTAGCAATATGATCATCAAATTTATATTCTAAAAAATCTAAGTCTTCTCTTAACTCTTGTAATTCTTCACTATTTATAGTCTTAGACTTTTCAGCTAATTCTCTAAGAGCACCTTCGACATTTTTATTTATAAAGTTATTTTCTGCATCAATTACATTGATTTCAGAAGCAGAAGATGAGCCTCTTACGACCCATCTCTGACCACTACTATCATGAGTTTTTATTGATGACATAACATCACCTCACAATCTCAGTTTTAATTTTTTCCAGTCCTATCAGACTTTTTAATTACAAGACTATCGAATTTATTCTTATATTGTCCATCTCCAGAATCCTCTGGATTTTTAGGACTATAAGGCATTACATCGGTATTCTTATTAGCATCTGTTTTTAATACACCCTCAACAGTATACATTTCCATAGAAATTTCTTGAGGAGAAATATCCACCATTATATAACATGGTTGAGTAGTTAATCTTTGGTTATCTATCCACCAAGGAGTATTACCAGGTTTACCAGCGGCAGTATTAGCATGCTTACTTCCAACAAGATCCCCTGTAAAAGTTATTGGTTTTTCCTTACCAGTAAGTTTAAAACCACATGCTTCATTTAATACATAATGTACTCCATCACCTGGGTGTGGGCTTCTATCTATTTCAGTAGAACCATCACCCTGAACTTCATTCTTTAATATTTTCAATCCATCAATTATTTCATAATTACTATCGGTTGTAGTAGTTGCTTTAGTTGCGAAATCATTATAAGCACCACTAACATATCCACATTTAACAGGAATAGATCTTGAATATGCATGATTATGACCACAAAGTACTAATGGTATATTATGTTTCTCAAACACAGGTATCCATCTTTGTAATCTCTTAGTCCTACTTACAGTCATAGGACTTAAATGTGCATAAATTATTATCCATGTTGGTGGAGTGGATGAAGTTTCTAATCCAGTAAGATATTTATCTAACCAATCAGCTTGTGCTTGTAAGAAAGCATCTGTATTATCAAAACCACCTATAGTTCCTGAACCATTTACATAAGTTTCATCCGTATTTGAATTTAAAGAAATAAATTCAACGTATCCTAATCTAAAATGATATACTGAATTATATAAATCCCCTTCATTTGTTGTATAATAAGCGAATGCGTCAGAATATTTTTTACTGATAAGGTCATTATTCTAATGTGTTCAATAAAGATTCGTTAAATCTTTACCCGTTCTATTACGAACTGCTCTAGGCTTTCCCTAGACGTACAGACTATATCTTCATCTTTATTATTAAAGATGTCCTCCGCTACCTAGACTACTAGGATACTTAGTCGTTGAAGTTTGTGTTATTATCGTTTAATTCGGATTCTAATATTTTCTCTATATTTTTAAATTCCCAATACGGTATTCGTATTAGATTTATATCATTATTTCTACAATATAAATTTTTTATATTGTCTCTTGTTATTATATTCTCAAATTCTTTTTGAGTATTTGTCAATCGATAATAATGATATTCTCCATCATATTCAATAACTGTATTTAATTTAGGTAAATAGAAATCATATTTTAATTTAAGTTTATATACACAATCATCAAAAGAATATTGAGTGATATATTCTATATCCAATGTATCTAATAGTTTAGCTATCTTTTTTTCTCCCTTTGATTCTTTACATATTGGACATCTATTTCCACGCTTAAAATTATTAAATGTAGCCTGATATATATGTCCTTTTTTACATTCGATTGTTAGTTTGTCTTGTACTGTAGATATCTCATTGGATAGAAGTTTATAACCTTTTGATTCAATAAATTTTCTAACGTCAATTATATTAGTAAATTTACCACTACAATACGGACATCTTCTTCCATTCTGTATTTTACCCCAACATGTAATCCATGTGTGTCCTTTTGGACAAACAACTTTTATTGGAGAAATAGCATTTTTATAAGATGATTTTAGTGTATATCCTACATCAAGTAATAATTCTTTAACTTCTTCTTCAGTTAATTTTCTATTACCATAGCATTTTGAACATCGACGATTTCGTGTTTTAAAATTATTATATGCAATTCTACATATATGTCCTTCTGGGCATTTCATTGTTAATGGTATTTGATTATTTATATAATCTTTTGATATTAACTCATACCCTTCATTTTCTATATATTCTTTAACTTCATCATAACTCTTCTTTTTCATAATTTCACCTCCTTTTTTTATTTTTTTTATTCCGAATTTAAAATATAACACCTTACCTGCTGATTTCCCAATCCTTTAACTTTTCAAACATTCACGCTCACTTTTTAGTCACGTTGTAGTGTAAAGGCTCTAAGGGGTTTCCAGCAATTCAAAGGATTTGTCATTGTATATCACTATACAAAGGTGGCTATACAAGTTAACCACATGTGATCATATGAGGTTTTTCTTTAACAGAAGAACCTAAATACCTAAAATAATCAAACCACTCAAAAGTTCTATTGGCATTTTGAGAAATATCCTTAATGTTCACGTAGTTCGTAACTCTACGCAGTTCTCTTATGAACTTCTCTATGTTTCCATAGACGAGCAGACTATATCACCATCTCTTAATAAGATGTCTTTAACTGTCCCTAACATTTAAGGGCTACTTAGTCGTTGAACCTATCATCGTAATCTACGAATATTTGGCTGCTGATTGCCCATTGTACCAGTGTTTAGGATTTAACCATGCACCATGTTTCTACTTTTTTCTACTTTCGTAACATTCGCACTTAGGATTTAACCTTATGCTGTAGTGTAGAAACCTTTAGGGTTGTTCCAGCAATTCAAAAGATTTTCCTAGTTAATTTCTTGAACTAGGGGAGCTTCATTTACTCCAGTATTTAAATGCCAATCAAATGTTTCATGTTCTAATATATATTGTGCCGCAACCTTCCATGCTCTATATTCCAGATTACCCCAACCTTGTTGGTCGGTAGACCATAAAAATCTTATATGATCGCCGTTATCTTTATTATAAACTTTATTAGTAAATATTGCAACGTCAGACCATTTACCTTCTTCACCAGCTATATATTCATAACTAGTATTAGCTTCTAATCCAGTAATAATTACTCTATGAATAGTTATTGGAATACCATTCATTGTAGTATCTTCTTTTTGAGAAGGTACTTCTATCCAAACAGTTTCCCCTACTTTTCTATATTTTAAAGTACCTAATTCAGATTGTAAAGTCTGCCATGTAAAAGTTCTGGTTGTTTCTCCATTAATTCCATAAGCCATAGATAAAGCATTTGGACAATTTGCATTCATTGAAGTTTTATCGAAGAATAATGTCCACATACCATCTTTAGTACTTCTAGGTTTATAAAAATTTAAATTACAGATAGAAAAATCTACAGCTTCGCAATCACCCCTATTAGAACCTGTATTTTTTCTATTCGAACCTATAAACATATATCTAGTTCCTGCTGAAACTGCATTTGTACCTACAGTACCATTTTTTCCTGAATTAGCAAAGTCAATTCTTCTACACCCTGTCTTTTTATCCATACAATGTAAATATTCTTTTTCATAAGCTATAATAGTTTCACTATCAGATTTTCCTCCAGCTCCCAATAAATCAATATAATACTTATGATCAATTACTGTTGTACCACCGGCATTAACTACAGTTTGAGTTCTTATAGGATTTTCATTAGTACTAGGTGCATTATCTGTTATTTGTAAGAATGCACTGAAACCAGTAGTAGGTAATTGAATATCCCAAGACATATCATAATCTGTTATATTAACTCTTAAAGCATCCGATAATCCCGCACATTGTTTACATCTAATTAAAAAAGATGTATAAGGAGGAATTGTTCCTTTAAGTGCTAAAGATTGCCATGACCCTGATTTAGGTCTAATCCAAAGATAAACACCATTAAGATTCAATGTAGATTCTTTTAAATTATAAAGTTCTATAAATGAATGAGATACTGGTCCCACTGGATTACCACCATCAGTAGTAGACATGCTTCCACCACCATAAATCTGATTTATAATTAATCCATCATACCATTGTCTAGCATTCTTCCATTCAGAATCCGCACTTGAAGCAGTAAGATTAGAAAATACAGGTTTAGCTGTTAATTCTTCTTCTGAATAAACTTTTGGTTCACCATTAACTACATAGCATCTATAAAGAGTTCCATCATCTCCTTTTAATAAAACATAGTCTTCTTTCAAATTATCAGAACCTTTTATATGCTTAACTTTAACCTTTTTATTAGTTCCATCTTGGACTACAGGAATATAGTCATCTGGTGTAAGGTTAATAGTTTCAGTTAATTCTGATATTTTCTTGTTAGCCATTTGTATCATCTCCTTTTCATACTATTCATATATGAAATATTCACTATTTTCTGTTAATAGGATATCTCCATTTTCTAATAACATTGCATTATCTACAGTTTCACCAGTAGGTCCATATTGTGCATTTTCCATAATCAATACTCCTGAACCGTCTTCCAATGATAGAGAACCACTACCATCTTCTAATAAGAATTCGAAGGTAACAGTTTCAACAGGTCCTGTAGGTCCTGTAGGTCCGGTAGGTCCAATTGGTTTCCATCCACTATTAATTTTCTCTTCTAATTCATCGACTCTATTTTTCAATAAAGTATTTTCTGATTTAAGTTGGGAATTTGATGTCTTTAAATCATCTATTTGCTTTTGTAAAAAAGCATAAGCTGCTCTAAATTCATCTAATACCTGACTATCAAAACTTGTACCAATAACCTCGTCAGATGTATCGATCCAAATTAATGAAGTATCTTCTGGGGCTTCTGGTCCTATATGGAAACCAAACGTACTGGCTTCTCCATCCATAAGGGGATGAACTTCTTTTTCACCAGATTCATTTAATCTAATTATATATGCTTTACCTTCACATCCAATAATTTGATTAATGTAGCTGGTTGGACTGGTTGCATATGCTACTAACTCATCATAACTATCCCATGTATCAGTGTCATCTAAAGATGCAGGGTACAACCTTTTAAATTGTTTATTAGTACTTAAAAATGCCACTATACCCACCACCTTTTAAAGTGAATAGTTTGGGGTCGATACAATTATTATACATAATGATTCCCCCTTTCTTATTTTCGTTATATTACAAGAATGTTACTATTCATTTTTAAACCACATAGACACGATATGAAACAGTTATGCCCTTCTCTAGTTGAAAATATTCATTATCAAAATTGAATGCTGAAAATAATTTTACATTCTTATAATCAGTAGACTCATCAGCCAATTTACTTTTAACTCCAGTAAATAATCCAATGGTATTTATTCGTGCGGAATCCAATGAATCCGCAATAGCAAAATACTCCCTAAAATCTTTTTTATCTATTCTTAAAGATAAGTCACAAAAGCATTCAATAGGAGTATCCAATTGTGAAGCATAAACATTTGGTGGTATTGCTGAACCATCTTCACCATCAACACCATCTTGCCATAATGCTTTAACAGCTTTATTCTGAATTTCTTTCAAATAATAAGCTGTATAGCCTGCATCCAATCCCTGTCTTAACCAATACTTATTAATTTCAGAAGGTTGTAATGCCCGGTCAGTTAATCTAAAAGGAATCATTTCTTCTAATTCTCTTTGATAAAATTTCACCTGTTTACTAGTTCCTTTAACCTCTCCTGCACCCCCAATTCCTGCACCAAAAAGACATACATATGTGTTATGTAAGTCTTCTTCTGTAAGTGCATCTCCAGTGTTAGCAATTCCCATTATATTATTTAAATCTTCTACAGACCAATTCAATTCAGTACCAAAAACTTTTAATATTGTAAATAGAGCTCCACCAAGAACTGTCTGATTAGTTTCTCTTTCAAATAATATATTTCCGAAATCATCTACTGCTGAAATACAAGTTTTAAAACCATGGGATTGTCTTTTACATGTATTCTCACTTATTTTCTTCCCATTTATTTCAAGAGCATTTTTTAAAGCGGTTGCATCTACGAACTTTTTAGCTTCCATAATATCACCTCTTTATTTGTCATAGTTAAATTTAACTTGTTCTATATATCCAAGTTCATCTCTTAAAGTAATTTTATCTTCAAAAATTACAGAATCGAAAGATCCTCTAATTAAAGATTTCATTTTTAAATCAACTTCTATATCATGAATATCATCTAAAAATTTTATTTTATTAGTTCTGTCATTAACTTTAAGATTAGTATTATATTTAATAATATCTGCAGTATAAGACTTAAAAAATAAAACTAAATTAATTATACATTCTATAATAACATCATTACCTTCATTCATGTTATATGCGAATTTCATACTATTTAATACATCTACCATACCATTTATAAATGCATCTATCCATTCAGTTATATTATTCTCATCAACTTCATCCAATATAATAGATAGTTCTTTATTTTGGTCTGCGATGTATTCATAATAGGTTGTTGCTATTTCCCCTGTAGAAAGTTTGAAATTATTATTACTTTCTTCAGTGATTAACATTACTCTATAAATTTTTTCATAAGCATTGTATTCTTCTATAGTCGAAGCAAAATACATTTTATCATTTATAAACTTTCTAAATTCTATAATATCAGAAAATAATTTATTCATATCTTCTTCAGAATTAATTTCTATAGATTTAAATAATTTATCTAATTTCTTATCATAAAATTGGGTTTGTTTTAATTCTTCTAATAATTTATAAATATCCTCTTTTATATTCCATCCGTATACTTTGTATATCTTAGACGGCTCTATTAATATATTTCCTTTAAATCCATATTTCTTAGCAAGTAAATGGCATAAACAGCACACACATAAAAATAGATCTATTTCTTCAGTTAATTTAGATATAGATACTTTAAATTTAATGATATCATCCTTATTATCTTGAATTAATCTCAAAGCAAACTGATTCTCAAATATTGATTCGGACATATGTTGCATAATAGCAACCCCTAGATATTTACTTTCAATATAATTAAAATTACTATTTACTAATTTCTGTTTAGTCATAGTATCTTCTATCCAATATGGATCATTAGATACTACTGAACTATATGGTTCTTGCAGACCAGTTTCTTTAAATGTTGCAAATATATTATTTACCCTAGTATCAACTAATTGAAAATAAAAATTATACATTTTATCTGTGTCTGGTACTGTTTTACCTAAATAATTTTTCTTATATTTAAAAATAGGTTTACCATCATATATCATATGCTGTTTAACCAAATAATATCTATATAAACTCATATCTTCACTATTAAAAATTTTAAATAACTCAAGAATAGTTCTATTAGAAGCTTTATACTCTAACAAAAAATTTATATTTCGCAATAATGCTTTATGGTATTCTAATGGTAAGTTTTCATTAAAAGGAATATTGTATGCATCATAGATAATCCTCATAGTTCTTAAATCAAAATAATTACGTTCAACTGAATATTTAAAAGTTTTTATCATTAAAGTATTTATGGTTCTCATCATTATCATCAAACCTATAAATGTATCATACCCTTCTATAAGTTCAGACACATTACCATTATAAATATATCCACTATAATAATCTCTCATAGTTTCATACGTCTGCACAAATTCATCGTGTAAAAATTCATTTAATATATCAGTATTCGTAAATAATAAATCATAATTTTTCGCTTGTCTGGCTTTTATTATATCTATTTTATTAACACCTAGATGTTTAAGATAAGTTCTATCTACATATATATTAGAATCATCTAATAATATTTTATCTTTGGATTCTCGTTCTATTAACTTATCTAGATAACCATCATTTTTGTTTAACAATTTTAATTCATTAATAGTAAATTTATGAATTGGTTTAAAATCTATTTGATTTGCTTGATAAAACTCTTCAGGAGCATAGAAAAAAATATTATCACCTGTATTTGGTAATCCATTTAATTTTCTATAATAATTATTTCTTTCTTCATAATTATTTATAGTCAATTTATCCTGTAATTCGATACACTTATCTATTTTCCCGTCTCTTTTTATATCCTGCTTAGATAAACCCTTATTTATTTCTAAATCACTATACCCTGCTTCTTTTAATACAGAACTATCAAAATAATTATAAGTATAGTAATTGGATTTACCTTCCCTTGCCGTTATATAACAATCAACTTCATAATTATAAGCATTATTTTCGAATTGTTTAGCAATATAATCACGTTTAATAACTACATTAGAAAGAATCAATTGTAGCTCTTTCATGAGCGAATCAAATGAAAAACTTAATCTTTTTAAAGCCATTAAAACACCCCCTTCCATTTAATTATAACCATTAATAGCTTGTTTTTGTAAGTACTTTTTGTAAGATAGTAACATTTAAATAAAGGAGTTGATACCTATGGGTAAATTAGATGACATAGTATATAGTAAAGCATATAGTAACCCCACTATAGATAGTGAAGACGCACTATATTCTTTAAACTTTTATAAAGACGTGGAGTATCTGGCTCCATTAGAAAATTTTGTTTCATTCGTTAAGAGTTGCGAAAAAATAGTCAGGATATCTCCTGATTATAAAAAATATATAGCATTTGTTAAGGGTTTAGGTCTTAATGCTTGTCAAGTATTAGGTAATATTCAAGAATTAGATCCTAGTGATAACTTAATAGAAATGCATCATGGACCGGTGTTAACTTTATTTGATTATTGTGCAATTGTAATAAATTATAGATTGTATACTAACCAAAAAATAGATTCATATATAATAGCTGATATAATTATTGATGAACATTTTGCCGGAAATGTTAAAACAATTATGGTGTCAGAAACTGTTCACGAAGCTATACACGTACCAGGTGGTCCTTTTATTTCTTTAGATCAAGGATACGGTGATATGTATAGATTCTTAAAGAAATATAAAAAAGGTGTTGATGAAGATATGATTTATAAAATAAATCGTTATTATGAAACATCTCAAAAATATGGAACTATGACAAAAGAACTATTTAAAATAAGAGAAGATTTTATTAAAACAAATAACAATTTCGATTTTATATAGAAATATTGGGAGGAATTATTTTATGGAATTATTTATTAAAATATTATTGACAATTCTAACAGGTACATTAATATACATTTCATATGTGTATATGTCTCATAAACTTATTGAAGAAAGTGTTAAGATAAAAGCAGAAGTTACTAAAACAGCCACAAGAGATACTATATTAGAAGCTAACAAAATTTATAAACCTTCAATGTCATATGAAGGGGTTAATAATTATTTGAACACATTGATAGCAGATACATTTAATGATAGATATTTAGAAAATTTAATTTTAAAACGGGATATGGATATATTCAATCTAGAAAAGATTACTGTTGCATTATCAGAAGAAGTCGTTAGTTTAATTTCGGATAATATGAAGAGGGAATTACTTTATTATTATCCAACAACAGGAATCAAGAAATATATTGTTAAAAAAAGTAAGTTACTTATTTTAAAATATATGGAAGAGATGGATAAAATCCGAAGGGCTTCTCAACCCGTGTATTATAATAAAAAAAGAGCTACACCGTAAATTTGGTGTAGCTCTTATATTTTTATTCATCCCCATAAGTTATCTTTTCTATATAATCACATGCTTCTGGTACTGATTTAGCAACATAATCACATACCTTTTCAAAACCATTTACTTCATTTTTAAACCCTTTAAATTCTTTATAATCATATATTATTCTGGTTAAAGCTGATCTGATACTATCTTTTCGTCTAAATATCATATTATATAATCTAGTGAATAGATTTTTATTAATATATATTACATATATCTTATCTATTCCTATTGAACTTGCTGCTAGTTCCTTATTTATATATTTGTCTAAAAGGTATCTTACTCCAGTTGGATCTATAATATATAGATCTTGATTTCTAAGCATTTCCTTAGTTACGAAATAATGATTACCATTATATTTTGTATAAGCAACAATATCTTCTTTTTTAAATTTACTAAACTCATTCATTGATATGAATGTATGTGATGTCTTATCTTTAGGGTCATCTTTTCGAATGGGTCTAGTGGTATATGATTTAACTTGAAAATGATCTTTACCATCTAAAATACCACATAAATAATCTTTACCTGAACCTGATTTACCAACAATTAAAAATAAATTTTTCATTTCTATTCACCCCATTTTTAAAAGGTTAACCTTATTAAAGGCATTATTATATTTTTATAATTATAACTTATATCTAGATTATTAATAAAATCTGACTCTTCTGTTAATCTATCTAAATGTACATTCATGTTCATCAAAGTTATATTGGTTTTATATTTACAAGTTCTATTAAACTCTCTATAAAATTCAATAGGTAATTCTCTATTTTTATATTCGTTTGCAAATTCTACTAGAAATTTAGCAGAAGTTTCCATGCTAGGATCCTTTTCATTCATATCAAATATATCAGATAAAAACTCCAACATATACCCTTTATGAGTATCTAGTAAATCATCTGATATTCCTTTAGTATCTAATTTTTTAGTTTTAGAATTATAATATAATTCTAATTTATTAAGATTATAATAAGAGGTATATTTATTCTTTTTAACAAATTCCACATTACCAAATTCAGTATTCTGCAACTGTCTTGTTATGAATAGTGCATCTTTCTTTATTGATATCACTTCTTCTGAATATATATTATTTGCTTCAAAAAATTCTTTTCGTATATTAACAAATGCTTTCTTTAGTGATTCTTTAAAAACATCGTTATTTCTTTGAAATATTCCTAATCTTATTCTTTTATTCTCTTTTGATAATGAAGATAATTCTTTTATTTTATCTTCTGGTAGCAAGTTATAATATTTTGTTAAGTTATACCCTGCTTGTTTTATATCATATTCTATTATTGGTGTATCTATTATACACTCAATATCTTTATTTACATATAAATCCTTTTCATAAAGATTTTCCATATTACTCACCCTCCTCCACTTTATATAATCAAATATATAATATATAATTAAAAATAGAAAGGAATAGCAAAAAGCTATTCCTTTCTATTATATATTTTTAATACTCTCAAGAATATATTTAAGGATTATTCTTGCCTCATCTTTTTTGGACGTAGAGATTAACTCTATAATGCCTGTTGTATTTATCAAATATTCCGATTTGCTGTTGAATATTTCTTCATAATCCCACATAGATACCTTATTGAAATTATGTCTCCTTATTTTATAATAATTTTCAGTATCAACTCTTACAAGAAGTTGTTTAGGTCTATAACAGATATCTAATAAATTAGTTAAATCTCTTAAAGTAACTGACCAACTAACATCACCATTAAATTCCCATGATATCAACTTTAATCCCGTTTCTAGAGTTTTTACGGTTCCTGCTCTAACGCCCATAAGAATCAGTCCCTTCCACAAAAAACATTTAGTACTTTTATAATTAATCTTGTGTTTACACGTAAACCAGCACTATAGTGTCATTTATGACTATACAATATCACTTTTCCGTGGGCGTTTGATAATTTTACATCAATAATTCTTTGATTACTTGAACCTTTAAATTTCAAAGTTCCATCATATAATTCTTGAATAAATTTACCATCAATAAGCACATCGATATTTGTTAATAAATCTGACCAACGATTATTACTGTCAGAATATTCTATCAAATATTCATATGTGTATCCGGTATAGCACCATATATTCAATCCTAAATTATGGCAAAATTTTGCTATTTCCGTAAAATCTTTAGCCTGCTCAAAAGGATCTCCTCCCGAAAAAGTTACACCTTCTATTAACGGACTTATTCTTTCTATTGTTTCATTAATTTCTTGAATAGTAAATTCTTTTCCTCCATTAAAGTCATGTGTTTCTGGATTAAAACAGTTCTTACAATTAAATGTGCATCCTTGCATGAATACTGATACTCTAACTCCAGGACCATTAGAGATATCCATCTTTCTAATTTTATTATATCTTGCCATTATGCATCCTTATTATCTAAATGTAAGACTCTTTCTTTAATTTCTTGAGTTCTACCTTTATTCCAGAAATTAGTTCCAATATAACCACAAGTACGTCTTGCTACATTAA
>ENA-ORNF01000199-ORNF01000199.1-human-gut-metagenome-genome-assembly--contig:-NODE-199-length-61552-cov-13.294323_pt1 | contig 61552 bp, 46 predicted proteins | sample MGYA00242110_ERZ509012 | MGnify/ENA primary metagenome ERZ509012 (study PRJEB26280, sample SAMEA2338714) | human gut metagenome | biome: human gut; feature: human-associated habitat; material: faeces... | reverse complement strand
TAAACCGCTCTTTGATCACTTTGGCGTTTAGGGTGACGCAATGACGAAGTCAGGACGAGTAAATTTCGAGTAATTTCAACAAGTAAAAACAAGCTCAGAAAGTTTCCAAAGTATCTTTTCAACAAAAAACGAGTAAGTAAACCGTCAAAAATGACGAGTAAATTTTACTTACTTTTTAAGCGTCCACTCTTTATTGTCGTTCAGGTAAATCTGTTGTCTTCTTTTCAGTTTTGCAAGAAGATTGCCAATCTTGTAGATTTTGTTCTGCATATCTCGGTCTGCCGGAAGATAATCAAGGACAAGTTCGTTTATCTTACTTCGAGACAAGGATTTGTGTTCTTTCAAAGATTTAAGTATCAAGTCACAGCAAAATTCATCGCTAAATCCTTTTCGCTTTGAATACTCTATCTCCTTGCCCATTGATTGAGCCAAAGATTTGGAAATAAACAGATTAGGTTTTCTTCCTTCAATAAGATTTGCCTTTCTCAGCGCTTTTATCGCAGCGTCTGAAAGAGGTTTACGCTTCTGGACACTATCAAGAAGCACTGCAGTGGAAAGATCAATGCTGGCATCTTGGATAAGCCGGACACTATAATCAATGTCTATCACGTTTCCAGGCACAATAAGTTTCACTCCACTATCTTCTGTCTGGTCATAATCAGGCATAGGAAGATACCTGTCTTTTTGTCGGACAAACATTGTATGAATTCCGTAACCCTGCGAATCAATCATCTTGATATTGACCATAGCCTGGACCAAAAATGGATTCCTGTACTTCTTCGGTGTTTTGATTCCTTCAATATAGTCTTCATATTTACCCTCAAAAAAGTCTCCTATGCTCCACAAAACAGACTGAAAATCAGTCACTTAAGGCACTTACGCATAAATTTACGCATAAAACTCGCGAAATTTATGCGTAATTTCTTTTACTATCCTCCTCTATACTTTACTTGCTGAAAGGGATAGTTTACCCTGGCACGTACCGCGAAACTCCCACGCCATACGTCGGCCCGGACACAAAAAAATCCTGCCCCCGAGAAGAAGGCAGGAAAAATTTTTCGCTCTCGGTCCGGAGACCTGGAAGGAAGACTAAGGCTCACCGCCAGCTGCAGCCGCGCTCCACGTCACCTCGGCCAGCATGGTGCCGGACTTCTCGCCGGTGCTGGAGTTGACGTAGTCGTAGCGGAAGAAAATCTTCGGGGCAGCTGAGCTGGGCGCACCGTTCTTGGCCACGTAATCGGCGCGGATGTCCACGGCCACGGCGGTGGGCTCTTCCACCATCTTGATGGCAGAGGCCTTTGCGTGTGCGCGGGACACACCGTTCGACTGGCCCTCGGAGGCCTCGATGACCAGATAGATGCCGCCGTTGTCGGCCAGCGCCTGATCCAGTTTGAAGGTGAAGGTGTCACCCTGGCACACGATGGTGGCGCTGGAAGGGTTCTCGACGCCCAAGAGAGTCGGAGACACAACCACCGGCTGGCCGCCGCAAGCGACAATCCAGTAGTTCAGGCGGGTGAACAGGTTGGCTCCGGAGATCTTGGCACCGGTGCCGAGGACGCTGCGGCCCTGCTGAGAGAGCGCGAGCTTGTTCCAGGCGAGAATGTTCTCGTTGGTGAGAGTCTTCCACATGGTGGTCAGACGCTTGAAAATACCCTTGACCTTGGCCTGGTCCTGGGTCCTGACAGAACCGCCATAGCCGCGATTGCGGATGTACTTGCGGTTCTTCATCTTTGCGGCCGTTACGCCCTTGGCGCTGCCGCTCATCTCCTCGAAGGCGATGTAAGGAATGTACTTCATAGTTAGAAGAGGTTAAGTTTATGGATGGATGTAATAAGGGAATAAAGTCCTATTAAAATCACAGCAAAGAAACAGAATCCCCCTACCCTGAGCTTTGCCTGCTGCCAGCCCGTAAGCTGCCGCGGCACTTCAACGGTCACAATCTGCACTCGGTCCTTGTATATTATGGAATCCCGGTACACAATATGTTTGTCAACAAAGGCGGGCAGCTTCACTGGTTTCGTTTCCAGGCTGTGTTTCAGCACTACGCTGGAAACCACAGCCGCCGAAGCAGCGAACTCATTCTCCAGATGTGACACCGTATCGAGAACGGCCACCCGTTCCACAACACGCGGCAGCTCCACGAAGACCGTGTCCTTATGAAACACCGTTTCAGTACGAATCTCCACCCGAGTACTGTCCGCCACAGTGGGAAGTTGGCGAACAGTACTACAGGAGGAGCTGGGCAGAAGCAGAGGCAGAACGCAGAGAAATATGACCCGATAGAGTTTCATAGGTTAGGTTTAGTTTGTATGCTGTTTTTCATTTTCAATCACTTGGTCCAACTCGGCCTGGAATTTCCGAAACTTGACATCGTAGCTGGCTTTCACACCCAGGATGGCGCCGCAGAGGATAAGCAGCTCGCTTACGATACTCACAGCGCTGGTGTCAATCTGGCCCAGAGGCTCGATGAAGAAAAGGCACACGCACGCGATGAGGACGCCGGCACTGAAGCTCGCGAGGGCGATGATGCCCTGAAGGCGTGTGAGTTGCATTTTCTTCTCGTTGGACATGGTCAGTCAGGCTTTTAGTTGTTGTCACGGACGACAATCATCCTCGTGAATTTGGTCCCAACATTGGCGGGCTCATCTGCAGCTCCGTCTTTGCTGATGGTCAGGATGCCGTTCCGGAGCGTCGCCGGATAGCGTTTGCTCCCTAGGTTGCTCCAAAGGGATTCGTTGTAGATGATGGGCGGGTTTATCGAGATGTCGGAAGGAAAACCAGGCAGCTGGATTTCCACCGTCTGGTCATCCGAGTCAAACACCAGGTTGGAGGCCTTCAGCACAAACATCATCCAGTGAGGGGTCTCCACGGTATAAACCTCGACACCATCACCGGTGCCCTTGTTGAACTGCGGGACGTAAGTCTTCATCAAGTTCAGAGCGACTTGACCGGCATTGTTTGTCGGAATCAGCATCGTATTCAAGTGGATGGTATAACTGCCCAGGCTCTTGTAAGGGATAATCTTACCGATGCAGATGGTGTTCTTGTCGGCTATCCAGACCTTGGCCAGCGTGCAGTAATTCACACCCTCAGAAGCAGCGGTCACAAGCGCGTTCGAAACCCTGCTCTTGGCAAAGGGAAGATCTGCCACGGTCAGTTTCATGGGCCTGATACCGGCATACTCCGCAGCTGTGGTGTCTACCGAGATGTCACCCTCCAGCACTAGCAGATTCTGCTCGTGATATTCTTTGATTTGAATGTCGGAGGGGTTGACTCCGAAGTTGGTTGCAGTGATACTGAGCATAGCGGTTCTATTCGGTTATGGCCATAGCTACGGCCGTGTCATACATCTTGAAGGAAAGGTTGTTCATTCCGGAGAGGTCATCCACCTTGATGGTGCCCTTCTCGGTGGCTGTCCGGTACTCCATCTTGACCAGCTGGATGGAAAGCCCCTGGCCTCCGTTGAAGTTGTCGAGGAAGAACGCATCGAAGGCAGGAATCTCTGCCGGACGGCTCTCAGGGATGAAAGTAACCGTGCTTTTGCTGTAGATGCCGGTGGAGCCCGAGCAAGCGGCCATCGCAGGACTGGGAATGAGTTCCAAGTCAAAGTTCGAGAAGGTCTCGTAACGGCCTCCGTTCAAGGCTTCCTGAGCCAGACGCAGGCGCCCGGGCACATACGGCGTGGCATCGAAGTCGCGCACCAGATAACCAAAGGAGAACACGTAGTTGCTGGTGTTCTCGAACCCGTCCCCACGCTCATCCTTAGGAAGCATCCAGTAGCCGCCCTCAAGGCGAGACTCCGTGATGCCGCCCAGGTTGGCATTTCCAAGTCAATGGTCGGCAAAATCATCGCCAAGGCCGAGCAGTCCACCCCTGCGTCCACCGTGGACAGCGTGGACAAGGTGGACAAAGTGGATGACGGTGGACAAAACCTTTTTGAAAACCAGGAATCAGAATAAAACCCTACAGCAATGGAATACGACTATCATCTCCAGAAATATGCAGGCCCTGCCTCCCGTCACACTTGCCCCAGTTGTGGCGGGAAGCGCTGCTTCACCCTCTACGTCGACAACGACGGCAATCCTCTCCACGAGACCGTGGGCCGATGCGACCACGAATCCGGCTGCAACTACCATTACACCCCGCGCCAGTACTTCAAGGACCATCCGGAGGCCAGACCCAACACCGAAGACTGGCGCAAGACTCCGGAGTGGCTGGATAAGTCCGTCCACCAGCGTCCACCCTGTCCACCCGTCCACCGAGTGGACAAAGTGGACACAATCTCGGACGACATTGTTGCCAGGAGCATCCGCCCCACCCTCGACTCTGATTTCATCACCTTCCTCCGCACCCTCTTCGACCCGATAACGGTTTCCTCCCTCATCCAGGAATACCGCATCGGGGTCACGCGTGAGAAAGCCGTCATCTTCTACCCGATTGACATCCAGGGACGCTGCAGGACCGGCAAGGTCATGAAATACGACCCCGAGACCGGCCACCGCATCAAGGACGAGAACACCAAAGGCCGCATCACCTGGGTGCATTCCCTGATGAAATACGCAGGCCAGCTTCCTCAGGAATGGACGCTGACACAGTGCCTCTTCGGCGAACACCTGCTGCCACTCTTTCCTGAGAAGCCGGTTGCCCTGGTAGAAAGCGAAAAGACCGCCATCATCTGCGCCGGCCTCATCCCCAAGTTCATCTGGCTGGCCACCGGCGGCAAGTCCCAGATTAACTCCCGGCTTGATGTCCTGAAGGGGCGCTCCGTCACGGCATTCCCGGACATTGACGGCTACGAGACCTGGAACCAGAAACTCGCCCAGCTGGAGGGCCTCTCCTACACCGTGGCCGACCTCCTGGTCAAATACGGCAAGCCGGAAGACCACGAAGCCCACATCGACATTGCGGACTGGCTCATACGCTGGCACCGTACCCCCAATCCCCGGGCCGATGCTACCTTCGCCGCCGTGGCGCAGTACTTCTCCCCGGAGGTCCATGAAGAGATCCGGGTGCTGATTCACGACTTGGATCTGAAGTTTGTGGGGGTGGAAAAGATGGAGAAGGAAAACAACTCTGAAAAATCTGAAGAGAACGCTGCCCATTGAAGATATTTCAGTAAATTTGCAACCTTATTATAAGACGCTCTATGCCAGACTTATTCACATACTACGAGGGCGAGTTGAAGAATTTCATAGCCGAGGCCCTCATCACTAAAGACACCCTTCTGAAGCGTGTTATTTCTACTGCCACAGAATCGCTTGTAAACGACCTACAGGATATGGGTATCACCATTGACGAAACCTACCGGCACACACTGGATAACAGTGCTGTCCGTCACGCTATCAAGAGTCACGGAAGTCCCAAAGAAGTCTTGCGTGGCCAGATTCCCATCACGGATGACGATTTGATGCGGATTCCAGAAATTGTTGCCTCTTATGAAGCACTGACAACGGAGAAGAACAATCGTGGACAAGATGTCATCATCTATACTAAGACTATGGATGATGGGATTACATTCTATGTGGAAGAGATTCGCCTGGGGCGTCACGAACTGGCAGCCAGCACTATGTATAAAAGAAAAAAGGACGACTCACCGACGCTAATAGACTGAACTACGCAGATTTCGGATTTGCCTCCCTTTTCTGCAAATATAGTGATTATTTTCTGAACTGCAAATAAAATAATCAAACTGGACTCTAATTGGACTCCAAGTCTGCCCATTTTATTATCCCTACCTTGCGACCAGATTTCTACAACGGAGATCTGGTTTCTTTTTCTGTGGCCACAAAATAAGAAGCCATTGTTTCACTTAATACCAGAAAGCAATGGATTCTACAGAACAAATAATCACGTTTGACAACCTGCCACAAGCGGTTGCCACCCTGCTCGACAAGGTCCAGGAACTTAAGACCTTGACCGAAAACCTTACCACCTATGGCGGCTTCTCGCCCTGGATGGATGTGGAGGAACTATGCGAATACCTTCCCGGGCACCCCGCGAAGTGTACCATCTACACCTGGGCCAACCACAACTACATCCCGCATCACATGTGCGGCAAGTCTCTCTGCTTCTTCCGTCCCGAAATCGACAAATGGCTCAAGAAACAATGAAGACCGGCAAGAAGGAGCCCCGCTCCATCAAGGACATCTTTCTGGACATCGCAGAAGATCCGAACGATGATTATGGCAAGACTCTCCGAAGATTGCCTTGCATACAGAAAGGTCTAAATGAGCGTCGGAGCCGATGACAAGATGACAAAAAGTAACCCTCGTTTCAGCGCCCTGAGAGCCAGATTCTCATGGCGCTGATTCTTCTTTATACCATATTATATCGGAATTTCGGCCAAAAAACCGTAAATTTGTAGGTTATTGTTGACCAATTTATTCACAATCAGAAAGAATCATCATAAATGAGCGGCGGAAAACCCATACGAGTAATAGACCTATTTTGCGGCTGTGGTGGATTGTCCCTCGGCTTTCAGAATGCTGGATACGAGATTGTTTCAGCTTTCGATAACTGGGACGAAGCTATTAGCATCTACAAAAAGAACTTTTCTCATCCTATCATCAAGCGGGATCTCTCCCAAACAGAAGATATCAATGATATTGAATCCTTGCATCCCGACATGATTATTGGCGGTCCGCCCTGTCAAGATTATTCCAGCGCCGGGCATCGTGATGAGACCCTCGGCCGCGCCAATTTGACTATCTCTTACGCTGAAATTGTCACCAAGGTCCGTCCGGCATTATTCCTGATGGAGAATGTTCCGACTATACAAAAGAGCGACAAACTAAGGATTGTTACCGAGATGTTCAAGGCCGCCGGATATGGCCTTTCGATGAAGGTCATGGACGCCAGCAAGTGTGGTGTACCTCAAAAAAGAAAGCGTTTTATCCTGGTTGGGAAACTTGGCGAAAAAGATGGGTTCCTGGATTCAATTCTCGATTCTCACCTGTCCGAAAAGAGTATGACTCTCCGTGACTATTTTGGAGATTCCTTGGGGTTCGAGTATTATTTCCGAGTTCCCCGTTCATATAGTCGCCGCGGGGTTTTCAGCATTGATGAACCCGCTATGACTGTTCGAGGTGTTGATCGCCCCGTTCCTTCAGGATACAAGGGACACCCTGGAGATCCAGTTCCTCTGAATGACAGCATTCGCACCCTTACCTATCAGGAGCGCAGCTGGATTCAGACGTTCCCGAAGGATTTTGATTGGGGTGAAGGAAGTAAGACCAATCTTAATCAGGCGATTGGTAATGCGGTCCCCGTGAAGTTGGCCGAATATGTTGCAAACTGCTTGTTAGAGTATCTGAATGGCAAGGTTAATTGACTTGTTTTCCGGCTGCGGAGGCCTTAGCCTCGGATTCCAGCAGGCCGGGTTTGAAATTGTGGCTGCCTATGACAATTGGCAGCCTGCTATTGATATATACCGTGCCAACTTTGATCACCCCATCTACAAAAGGGATCTTGCACGTGAGGATATTGTTGATGAGTTGATAACACTTCGCCCTGACATTATCATTGGAGGTCCTCCTTGCCAGGACTTCTCCATTGCCGGTAAAAGAGAATTTGAAGGCAAACGGGCCAATTTGACTCGCATCTATGGCAATATCATATCTGCGGTACGCCCCAGATGGTTCGTTATGGAGAACGTGTACAACATTGAAAAATCGCCCATCTTCAACGAGGTCATAGGCATTTTCAAAGCAGCCGGCTATGGAATAACCAAACGAGTATGGGATGCAAGTTATATGGGCGTTCCCCAAATGAGGCGTCGTTATTTCGTCATTGGCCGCTTGGACACTCCGGACAACTTCCTTCTTGAACCGCTGTTGGCGGGTCTTTCAGAGCATCGCATGACAGTCAGGCAATACCTTGCCGACAGGCCATTAGACACGGAATACTATTATATGCACCCTCGCAGCTATGCACGACGGGCAATCTTCTCGGTTGATGAGCCAAGCTCCACAATTCGTGGTGTCAATCGCCCCATACCAGAAGGTTATCACTTCCATCCGGCAGACAAGACATTCAACATTGCGAATGTCCGTGCCCTGACTTCTGCAGAAAGGAGTTACATTCAGACTTTCCCTCCCGATTTCGTTTTTGTCGGGGCGAAAACTGACGTCGAGCAGGCCATAGGGAATGCGGTCCCGGTCAAGATGGCCGAATACATTGGAACAAGGATCATTAACTATATGCGCGAGAATGATTGACCAGGACGCAAAAGGGTTTGTTATCGGTGATCTTGAGTTTCAGGGTTACGCTAAGACTACGGCGCAGCTACTATCCAGTCTTGGCATAGGTGAAACTACGATTGCCAAAATCGTAGACAGAATTAATCAGGGTGACAATGGCCCTCTTCCTGTTTACAGGCGCGCCGTAATCCTTTGCATGGACGGAGATGATTACATGCCGAAGATTGAGAGGTCACTCCAGTCATATCCGCTCGGTATTGTCATCCAGCCACAACAGATTATTGTGATTCGTCAGGCAGAAGAACCTGTTGCGGTCCCATACGATCAGTTGTTAGATAATATTCCCCTTTTCTCTTCGCTTTTCACGTTCCAGAACAATAAGAGAGACAAATACTTGACGCTGGAATTCGACCAGCTCGTCGAGTCCTTGAACAGGGCGCTGATTCTGAATGACAATTCAACTCGGGACACTCAGACTTTTATTTTCAACCTTCTTTACATAGTCCATTTCTCGAATATTCTTGGCGAAGAAGTCATCGAAACTAATCTTGCGGACCCCCTTAAAGAAGACGAGGTCAAACTCGCAAACATACTCAACAACTACCAATCCTCTGAGATACCATTCCTTCGCGAAGTCAGCACAACTATACGAATATCAAAGGAAGCCTTCAGATACATCTTTGCAATCTTGAAGTTTGACACGCGCCTTATTGACGTGGAACTGCTTACTTCTCTGATTTACAGGATGACCAATTCTGCTGATTCTGGTCTATTTGGACATCAGACCTCCTTCGAAAACGTAAACAAACTGCTTCAGCCCTTTGTGTTCGATGGGTTGCAGAAGAAGATTGAGTGTGCTTCTAAAGAAAATATTGGCCAGATAATCGACGAGATATACCACCTAAAGTTCTTCGACCCGACTAACGGTCCCGGTTGTTTCCTGGCAGCTGCATATTCCGGACTGAATGAAATATTAAAAGATATTGAGCAAAGGTTCGGTGTGAAATGCGAGAACCTTTTGCCTCTTTCCAATTTTGTAGGCCTTGTTTCTAATGAACTTACAAAAGACCTTACAACGCTCGCTCTTGTATTCGCCCATACGACGGAAGCCCTGAGATTCTCCAACCTTGTATTCCCGTCTATGATGCAACTGGAGCAAGATCTGCGCGTATCTATTGGTGACGAACTAACAGAGGATTGGGACAGATATGTCCCTGCCCAGGAAGGTGTATATGTAATTGGCAGCCCCCGGTTTCTTGGCGCACATCGAAACCTCGATGTCGTGGAGAAAGAGAAGATGCAACGCATTTTCGAATCTCAAACCCTTAATTCAGCGGACTATTGCTCCACTTGGCTCATCAAGGCCGCCAAGTATATTGGCACTACACCGGCAAAGGCCGCTTTCGTTCTAACTAATTCTGTTTCCCAGGGTGTCCAATCCACATTCATTCTCGATAAGGTCAACGAGTTTGGCTGCGAGTATGAATTTGCGTACCGTTCTTTCAAATGGAAGACAAGCAACGATAATGCTGGTGTTACCGTGGTTATCATTGGCATTTCCTCCAGAGGTACCACCCCGCACAAGTTAATAGTAGATGATGGCAAGCGAATAGAATGTGAACGTATTGGTGCCACCTTGCTGCCAAACATAGACATACGCGTAAAGAAAAGGAAGAAGCCACTCTCTCCTTACCTTCCTGAAATGAGAAAAGGCAATATGCCTGATGGTGCAACTGCCCTGCAGTTCACTTCAACAGAACGCGATGTGTTTCTTGAGGAGTTCCCTGAAGCCGAGCGATTTATCCGTCCTTTATATGGCGGTGATGAGTTCGTGAAATCGACTCCAAGATGGGTTTTGTGGATCTCAGATAAAGGACTTGAGGATGCTCTTAAGATCAAGGGCATCGCGGACCGCATTGAAATTGTTCGAGCCACACGCAATGCCGCCGGCTCCACTGCATCAGAAAAGAGCCGGGAGAATCCTCACAAGTTCAGGGAGACAAATATGACTTCCAAGGGAAAGGTGTCTATCGTGGCACCGTGTGTCACCTCAGAGAACCGGGCCTATTTCCAGATGGGCATCCTTGATTCTAAGGCAATAGTCAACAACAATGTTAGCGTCGTGTTCGATGGCGATATTTGGTTGCTCGCGCTTCTTGAGTCAAGAATGCATATGGTGTGGGTCAAGAGTTGTTGCGGCGGACATGAAACAAGGCCCCGGTATTCATCCGAATTATGCTATAATACGTTCCCTGCTCCTGTTATAGAGAAACGGCAAAAAGATATTCTCGCCAATCTATCCATCACGCTTCTCGAAGTTAGAGAGAATTATTGCGACAGGTCCCTGGGCAACCTCTATACGAATATGCCTCCGGAACTTGCCAGGGTTCATTCCTGGATTGATGCTACCGTCGATTCCCTTTACCGTAGCCGACCTTTTGAAAGTGACGAGGAACGTCTGCTCTGGCTCCAAAACCTTTATAACGAATTGATTGAAAATGAATAACTTTTTTGAGACACAATACGAGCACAACGGCCGCAGTATTACGACCGACGAGCTGGGCATGCGCGAGATGCAGCATCGCGTATACGAGAAGTTTGAATCTCAGTACTTACTCCTGAAAGCGCCTCCTGCATCGGGTAAATCAAGGGCGCTTATGTTCGTTGCTCTTGAAAAGTTGCGTAGCAAACAGGTAAAGAAGGTTATTGTTGCCGTTCCAGAACGCTCAATAGGCAAGTCTTTTGCGTCCACCGATCTGGTTAGCAATGGATTTCATACCAACTGGACTGTTACGAGGAAATACGACTTGTGTACTCCAGGCGGTGAGCCAATGAAAACCGCAGCCTTCGCAGAGTTCATGGATGATCCGGATGCGACTGTCCTTCTCTGCACTCACTCCACCCTTCGTTTCGCCTACGACAAAATTGGAAGCGAAAAATTCAACGGATGCCTTCTTGCTGTAGATGAGTTCCACCACGTGTCTGCTGAAGCTGACAGCAAACTTGGCGAGTTGTTGCGAGCCGTCATGAATGAAACCAACGCCCACATTCTCGCAATGACCGGTTCCTATTTCCGTGGAGATTGCGTGGCCGTTCTCAGCCCCTCTGACGAACGAAAATTCACAAAAGTCACGTACAACTACTATGAACAGCTCAACGGTTATCAATACCTAAAGTCCTTGGGTATAGGATTCCATTTTTACAATGGTGTCTATCTCAATGCCCTGAAGGACCGCAATGTGCTTGATCTCAATAAAAAGACAATCATCTACATCCCCAATGTGAATTCTGCCGAATCTACAAAGGAGAAGTTGATGGAAGTGGACCAGATTCTCGAGTGCATCGGAAAGTATAAGGGTATTGACGATTCGGGTATTTACCATGTCCAAACGGAGGATGGCCGTGAGCTGAAAATCGCAGATCTTGTCGACGATACTGATTTTGAACAGAGAGAAAAGGTAATGGCGTATCTCCGGAATGTAAAGAAACCGGAAGATATTGACATCATCATTGCCCTGGGAATGGCTAAGGAGGGATTTGACTGGCCCTTCTGTGAAACAACATTGACCATTGGCTACCGTGGCTCCCTCACTGAGATTGTCCAGATTATTGGCCGTTGTACTCGCGATAGCGCTAATAAGGACCACGCACAATTCACCAACCTTGTTGCTGAGCCGAATGCCAACCGGGAAGAAATCGTTGAAAGCGTCAACAATATCCTGAAGGCAATCACAGCCTCTCTCCTTATGGAAGAAGTGATTGCCCCCAAGTTCAATTTCAAGCCCAAGAATCTGGACACAGATGGGGCTGGTTCGGGAGAAGGTGGTGGCTTTGACGATGGACGCGGTCATACCGTATTTATTGATGGCTTCCGCGGCATCAAGTCGGATCGCGTAAAAGACATTATCGAAAATGATATTGTGGACCTCAAGGCCAAAATCCTGCAAGATCCTGACGTTCAGAAGGCAATTGGCCAGAATGTCCCAGCTGAAACAATCAACAATGGCCTCATTCCAAAGGTTATACGCAATGTGTATCCGGACCTCGATGACGATGCAACCAAAGAATTGAGCACTTATGTCGTTATCGATACGGTCCTGTCGCATAAAGATGTCAAGGATATAAACGGTCAGAAGTTTTTGGAGTTTGCAAATCGCCTTATCAACGTTACTGAACTGAATCTTGACTTAATCTATTCCGTCAATCCTTTTATGGACGCATATGAGGTTATGTCCAAATCGCTGGATGCTCGTGTGTTTAAGTCGGTTCAGACATATATCCGTGCATTGAGAATAGACGTGACTGAAGATGAGGCAAGGGTCCTTTGGCCCCAAATCAACGACTTTGTTAAGAAATTCCAACGCGAGCCTAATCTCGACAGCGTTGACCCTTACGAACGTAGACTGGCAGAGGTGCTTTTATACGCAAGAAGAAGAAAAATGGAAAAGAATGGCTGAAACTGATTTTCTTGATTTCCTAACTGAAAACGACCCTTTAGGCCTGCTGGCTGAAAAGCCCAAAGTCAGACCTAAAGCGAAGAATTCTGTGCTGCTCAACAACTTCGAAGAAATTGTGTCTTTCTTCAAAGAGCATAATCGTGAACCGCAGGATTCGACCAAGGATATTAAGGAGTTCCAGCTGTTTTGCAGGTTGAAGGCTATACGTTCCAGTGCTGACAAAGTAAAGAAGCTAAAAGAATACGACTTATACGGCCTCTTGAATAAAGACGGCGTGCTGGACATTCCGCTTGAAGACATCCTTGATGATGACCCTTGCGGCTTGCTTGGTAGCGATTACGACGAAACCATTTTCACCCTTAAGAATGTACGCAAATCGGACCGCATATCTCCCGAATATATTGCCAGAAGGAAGTTCTGCAAAGACTTCGAGAACTATCAGCCGATGTTCGAGACTTTGCGTCAAGACCTTGAAAGTGGTCGCAGAAAACTTGCTGTGTACAATTCCCAGGAGCTGGCACCTAACAATTTCTACGTGCTTGGTGGCGTAATCCTTTTCCTTAAGTCTGTCGAAGGGAATGTCTCCAGTTATCAGTATATGAGCGGTGAACGGCGTAGGTATGACGGACGTACAGAATGCATTTTTGACAATGGGACCACATCTGACATGCTCTTCCGATCTCTCGATAAAGCGTTGCAGCGTGATGGTTATGCCATCTCAGATTATGTGGAAGACCTTTCGTTGGACAACGAGAATGTATCTGACGAGGACCGACCTAAGGGTTATGTGTATGTCCTCCGAAGCCGTCACGCCAAGCTGAAAAACGTCCCGGATGTCTACAAAATCGGTAGCACGAACACGACTGTATCAGACAGAATTCGCAATGCCGTAAATGAACCCACTTATTTGTATGCCGGAGTGGATATTGTTGAGACATACCGTTGTTTTAATATACCGGCCCGGGAACTTGAGGACCAACTTCACACATTCTTTGATCAGGTCAGGCTAAATATCAATATTCCAGATGAGAAAGGTGCGGTTATTTCACCCCGGGAGTGGTTCTGTGTCAGTATTGAAGCCGTAAGCGAAGCCGTTAAATTGATTCTTCTTGGAACTATAAAAGATTATGTCTACGATCCTGATGCAAGGAAAATCATAGCAAAACGCGCATCTGTTGCCGGATCGTCATTCTCGGCAGAGGGTGTCACGCCGTTCGCCAATGCGACCACCGTGAATATTGAACACTTTACCAACCAAGGGACCTTCAATGACTTGTCGGGGGCAAGTATCTTCTTCCCGGGCAAGAGCATTTCTTCTGATACCCCACCGCAACTTGAGTAATGGCCAACATAAAAGAATTCAACGCACATCCCGGAAGCACTTTTAACGACAATTCCGGTTCAATCATAACGATCAGTCCTCAGGGAACGACCGTCAATCAGTCCATAGTGCAACATGAATCGAAATCACCCAAGGCTTCAAAACAAGAGAGTCCGCTGTATTTCAATGAGGAAGCCATTGACAAAGTCGACCTCATCCGTGTCCTATATGCGATGTGGAAACTCGGTTTCTTCAAGCTTGAAAACGGAAGAGATGCTTCTGAGAAGGTTGTTTTCGAGACATTCAGCAAAGTGTTACACACTGAGATGAAACGTCCCTCCAACAATCTTGGTGCGACTCGTTTGAACAAAGGAGACGCAACAGATAACTTCAAAATCTTCAAAGAGATGAAGAAAAAGATAGAGGAGTTTGAATGCGGAAGCAAGTAGTGCTCCAGGCCGGTTAAAGAACCATTCCCTTTATTTCGGCCATTAACGAATCCCTCTTTTTCTCGGCCATTATTTGTTCCTGCCGTCTCAATTCCCTTGCTTCGCGTCGTTCCTGCCGATGCTTTCGGTATAGTTCGCCGTTTTCTATTATTTCGCCGGTCACTCTTTCCACAGTGCCGTCGAATTTGGCTTTCACCAGTTCGCATTCCCAGACGATTACGACGGACCACCCTTTGGCTTCCAGCTTACGCCAAACTTGTTGGTCCCTTTCTTGATTCCGCGCGACTTTTTTAACCCAGAATTCTGTATTCGTCTTTGGAACCGTAAATTCTTTGCACCCATTATGCCCGTGCCAGAAGCACCCGTGGACAAACACCACGGTCCGGTGCTTGGGCAACACGATGTCCGGGGAGCCTGGCAGGTTCTTGACGTTCACACGGTACCAGAATCCCCGCCGCCAGAGCGCACGCCGGAGGGCTACTTCCGGCTTCGTATTCACGGAGCGGATGTGCGACATCAACTCGGATCTCTCCTCTTTTGACAGTCTATCGGCCATGGTTCTGGGGGTATGCAAATACAAAGTTAAAAAAAGTTTCCGGCAGTTCAGTTCAAAAGAATTCACTACGCTCCAACGGGGTTAACGACCACGCCATACCTCTTGCATTACCCACTGATTTTGTGTAACTTAAAGGTGTAAACCTAAGCACTTAATCAGCTATGAAGATCCTCATCGACAATGGCCACGGAGCCGAGACGCGGGGCAAGCGTTCTCCCGACGGCCGCCTGTTGGAATACCGCGAAAACCGCATCATCGCCCGGGGCATTGTGGACGCACTCACCGCCCGGGGCCTGGACGCCATCCTCCTGGTGCCCGAGGAAACGGACATCTCCCTGCCAGAGCGCTGCCGCCGTGTAAACGAATGGTGCCGACAGCTGGGCCGCCAGAACGTCATCCTCATCTCCATCCACTGCAACGCCGCCGGTCCCGGTGACCGCTGGCTCTCCGCCCGCGGAGGCACCCGGGCCGATGCCCTCGCCATCTCCCTCTACACCGCCGCCCAGGCCCACCTCCCCGGCATGCGCCTCCGCGCCGACTACACCGACGGCGACCCCGACCAGGAAGCCGCCTTCTACCTCCTACGCCACACCATCTGCCCCGCCGTCCTCACCGAAAACCTCTTCATGGACAACTACGAAGACTGCGACTTCCTCCTGAGCCCCGAAGGCCAACAAGCCCTCGTTGACCTTCACGTTGATGGCATCACGAATTATCTCAATACTTTTTAGGCGCAATCGGCCATACAGCATATTCTATGGCGCTTTTTGCGCTCCGTTCACATCTGAATAATGGGCTAAATTCATCAATTATTGATGTTTTTAGCCCATTATCCGATATGTTTGAGTGTATAGGTTTTATCAGTAGTAAATATCAATTGGATGAATGTGAATCAGCACTATTTATAAACAGGTCGAATTGAATAACCGACACTTCGACCAGCACCTGCTGTTACTGCTTTGCTATCATAAAAATAGGCGCACATTGAGTCTCCATACCATAGGTCACTTGTCCAATAGTAATAGCCATAATAACCATTCTCATGGAATTTTCCATAAAGGCCAGCGCTTGGAAGGACAATTGATTTTCCGTTTTTCCGTGAAGTAAATTTTTTAACATACACCCCATTGATTTGTTCATTCGTAACAGTGCAGTTTTCCAGTAGTTCAGAGAATTCTTTTTGTGTTGGAATACGCCATCCTTCTCCCCACTGAACATATGCGGCGTCATCGCTCTTTTCGAGCCTTGTCTTATTATCGACGGTCCCAAACTCGCTGGTCTTGCAGTATTTTGTGAGAGACTTCAGGGAACCATTTGCATGAACATAATTGCTTTCCTCATATGTCGTTTTTGGGGCGGTTTCGCCCCAGGCATAATAAGCGCCATATTCTTCAGGAGCAGTTGCGCCTAAGTTCCATTCTGCCCATTTGACACTTAGTCCCAAATCTATGGCCGTTGCTATCTTTTTGGGAACATTAAAATGACCGACTTCACCATGGTACTCATTTCCATCAATAGTAAGAATTGGTGTTACATCATACTCTGTACCGGCTTCTAAAGACGGAATAGATAATGTCCAAGAATTACCATTTATAGCTGCTCCTGCTTTTTTTGTCCATGCTGAGATCTCGGGACCATGATCATAGTAGACCGTTAATGCTATGGAAGAATAATCACAATCTTCAAGACCTGAAACTTTCCCACTTATGGTAGCCGTATTATTGTCTACCGTTGTAGACTCAATGGAAACAGATATTTCTTTTTGTGTAGTTGTGAACGACTTTATGTCTGAAACATATCTTTGATCACCAACATAAATACTACCGCGGAAATAATATGTGGTCCCTGGTGTCAAACCACATATTTTATAATAATCATCTACTTTCTTAGCTTCCTTCCATGAATAGTCTGAATCCGGAGTTGTCGTATACCCAAAATAAAGCAAATTCATCCTATATAATGAATTGTAGCTCTCGTTTAATTCCAACTTTACCCTTGCGGAAATTGGAGAAACTGAATATGCATCAGAAGTTGAAATAATAGATTCGGCTTTTGTCGTGAAGGACTTTGCCTCGCCATAATGATAGTTCTTATTCTGGCAAACGTATGACCTAAAGAAATACTTTGTGTTAACCTTCAAACCATTAACTGTAATAGAATACTTTCCGTCTTTACCGACTTCTGGAACTGTACCTCCAGTCCCACCATTAAAACTTTCTGATTCGGAGACCTGTACGCCAACAGTTACATCCCCAAATACATTGTCGGTAAAATTAGCATAACAGATGAGAGTCGCACTGATGCCAGAAATGTCCTCAGCATGACCTGTTACGGATAATTCGTTCTTGTTGTTTTCGTCTTGAAACTTCTCACAAGCAAGGGCAGAGAAAAGAATCAAACAAGAAATAGCTATTTTAAACAGTCGCATAATGCAATGATTAAATACAATGAATATTTAAAGTCCAAAGGTAAGAAAAACTTTCCACTACCATTATTCACATTGATAATGGAACCAACTTCTTCGTTGTCATTAAGGTCGCGTAGTAGAGATAGATACAGGGCTCAGCAAGAGCGCGATAATTACCTATTTCATACTGTTGGATTATTATTATTTGTTTGTTCAACATCATCTTTTATTTTCCATACTTTCTTTTCCCCATATTCTATCGAATAACGTATAATTGTAGGGATGCATAGTAAGGTGCAAATTCCGAATCCTATGACTCCGCCCAGGACCTCGGCTTGAATAGATACTATCACAAGCGCGATGCAAACCACTTGCAGGACAGAAGTCATGATGATCTTTTTCATGACGGTTATTGGATCTTCTCAATCTTAATTCCCCAGGGCTGGGCATTTACTTTCTCCATCAGTTCATCCGAACGGTCCACTGACCACTGGGTAGAAACATAAAGGATGCCCTTACCCCATGTGACAGGCACAGCCCGAATGCCAAAGTTCTTATCCCGGGACTTCATCTTCTCCAGGTCATATTCTTCCTTAGTGCGGATAAACTTGGTAATGTTCACATCCAGGCCCATCAATGCCCTTTTAACAGTCATTTCGTCATCTGCAGCGTGGTCACGGACATACAGTTCTACAACGGTCCTCGCCATCTCTTTCTTATTAAGAGGACCGGCACCATTGACACGATAACGAGAGGTGTCGCGCTCCTGACGGAATTGTACCTCAGGTACGTCCTCCCTTTGATAGAAGACTTTGTTATCACCATCCAGCTCAGAAAAAGCGAGTGAAAGCCCTTTGTTATCAAACCGGAAAGTCAGGTTTTTATTCTTGTAGGGCCATTTGCTCACAACAGGCGCTATAAACTCCAGTACTGATTCAAGGATAGAAGGATAGTCATTCTCGATGGCCATCTCTCCTTTCAGAGTTTCGATTTTAGCATCGATTTCAGCAGTAGAGAGCCCCGCAACAGCCATTTGCTCCCGGAGGGCTGTTAGTTCTTCAAGCGTTGTAGCCATAATAATTTATTTTTGTAAAAATGTTAAACATTGGATTCTACTGCAAATGTAAAATAATAAAATGTAATTTACAAATAGTGCTACAACATTTTTACAAAATTCATATAAGGAGAAACCAATACTGGCCGATAGGAAATATATCCAGGTAGAGGAATAGAAGTTTTCGGCGAAATACAAAAGAAGAAAAAGCCTTGTTCACCGTTGTCCACCTGTCCACCGTTATCCACACCAACCACCGGTGGACAAAGTAAACGGATATAATCAGATCGTTCATACTATGCAACCCAAACACTATTTGGGCCTAACACGAAAGCAACTTGTAGATTCTGAAATAACATCGTATCTTTGCGCCACGTCGGCATATTCCGATATAACTATTTTAATCTATTATTAATGATGTATAGCGTTTTATCCACGCTCGGTATCATTATCTTAGGTTGATTTATCGGTCGTATCCTTGATGCGGCCGTAGACCGCCTCTGTAAGTGATACCGACGCAGAATGAGCAAGTAATTGCCACATTCGGGGCAGGAGCGAAGAACAGTACCTCCTGCCCTTATCTTATCCGTTCATATCTTGAAGTGTCTGTCCACCACTGTCCACCCTGTCCACCCTGTCCACTCAGTCCACCGGTGGACAAAGTGGACAGATGCGTATAAGCGTCAGGAAATGGATGTAGGCCGATGGGAATATGCGAGCCGATGGTGCCCTGATCCAGCGCCCTGCCGATGCCAGCGTTGACAAGGAAAGCGGTACTGTAGAGTATAGGGAGTTCACCCAGTGCAAGGAAGAACCGGAACAGTAAAAAAAGGAGGGGTTCAGGTCAATGCTGATCCCCTCCTTCGTTTTATGGAGTTTCTTCTGTTTTATCGGGTTTCTTCTGTTCCACCCACATAGATATTCCTGTCTTTCCAGATCGTATACAGAGGAGACATTCTTCTGGTGAAATCCTGATAGTCCTTTTCGGATTCCTTCATCCAGCCCGTGTCGGCATAAACTGCAATCAGCGGGAAGATGTGGTCAAATGTCTCGTCCACAGTTCTGTCGAATTCTGACCAGCACTCTACGCCGATACCCAGAAGCTGCTTTCTCTTGGACAAGTCAATGCTTTCCGGCACGATCTTGACCTTGTATGCAACCGGCAGAGTAGTATTGAAATAAAGTCCGTCAGTATGCGAGTAGAGCACATTCAGGCCGTTGTTTATGAGGAAGGTGAGATTCGTCATATCGCCTGTCCAATACTGGAACACGCTCTCTTTTCCTACCTTGATCGGAATGATGCTTGCAGCACCAGGCTTGCCTGCAGCATCGCTCCATGCCATGAGAGCCTTGCCCTTTCCTTCGAGATACTTGGAAATTTCATTGTAGAAATGCCTCTCAAGTTCCCAGTCTTCCTTGATGCCGAGCTGATTCTTCATTGCCCTTATACCCGCACTGTTTGTCCAGTGGTTTCCCTGGATTTCATCACCACCGCAGTGGATATATTTTCCCGGGAACAAGTCCGCCACCTCATCGAGGACATCGTGGATGAACTGCATTGTCTCGGGCTTGGAGATATCCATAATCTCATCTGTAGGTCCCAATCTGCATTCCACCTCAATCTGCTTGCCGGTAGTTCCTAGATAGCTGTAGCTGGCGATTGCTGCAGAAGCATGTGTCAGGATCTCGATTTCAGGAATGATGGTAATATGGAGTTTCTCTGCAAACTCAATGATTTCCTTCACATCGGCCTGAGTATAATGGCCTTCGTGAGGTTCATTATAGAATTCGTCGCTTATCCAATAATAGTGCTTTCCTGTCTTCGGACGTTTTGAACCTATCTCGATGAGTTTAGGATACTTCTTGATCTCCAGACGCCAACCCTGGTCTTCGGTAAGATGCCAGTGGAAATAGTTGTACTTGAGACGAGCCATCTCATAAAGCAGTTTCTTCACGGCATCCTTGCCCTTAAAATATCTGCCCTCGTCCAGCATCAGCGAGCGCCAAGGGCTTGTCGGATAATCAGATATGGTAGCCTCCCTGATGGAGAACTTGCCGCTCTCGGCCTTGATAGCCTGACGCAATGTCTGGATTCCATAGAAAATGCCGATGGTTTCAGGAGCTGTGATTTTGATCTGCTTTGCAGCGATTTCTATCTTGTATCCGCCCTTTCCCTTCACATCCATTGACGTATTCAAGGCAAGCAGGATATCTGCTCCGTCAGCACTTGACTTTACGGATGGAGACATCTTGTGGTCAGAGGTCAGGGCTTCCTTAAGCTGCTCAGCCTCAACAGAAAGACTGCCTTCATATCCGATGGTAAGGTCGGATTTGAGTTCGATCTGGTTGTCCCTGTAAGAAATGAATTGCGGTTTCGGTACAATCCGGAATTCTTCAGAAGCCGCTGGCTTCTGAGGAATTCCCGGTGTCCCGTTTTCTGCTTTTGAACAGCCTGCGAAAGCTGCTGCAATAACACATAAAAGCAATGATGCGGAAAATCTGTTCATATAAAATCTATGTATGTTTAAATCACTCGATTACCAACCCGGATTCTGTTTGATGGCACCGTTGGTCATGTTGATCTGTTTGGTAGGAATCGGAGCGAGATAGTCTCTTGTCGGACGGAATCTTCTGTCCTGTTCTGCAATCACGAAGCCGTTTTCATCCAGAATCGGATCCAATGTCTCATTTGCATCTGCATAGTTGGAGAATTTCACGCCCTTCAGAGGCATCGGCATTTCCACTTCTGCAGTCTTCCATCTGCGGAGGTCATCATATCTGCTGGACTCGAAGCAAAGCTCGATAGTGCGCTCACGTCTGATTTCCTCTCTCATATCCAAGCCGTTGGAAGTCACAAAGCTGTTTGTCAGTCTCGGCATTCCCACACGTGCGCGGATCTTGTTGATGGTCATGTCCAAGTCCTCGTCACTGATGCTTTCCGATAGTTCATAAGTGGCTTCAGCATAGATCAGCAGCACCTCTGCATATCTGATGAGATGGGCATTGAAATAAGCCAGACCGTGGAAAATGTACGGAACGTCGCTGATATATTTCCAGACTCTGTATCCAGTCTTGGTAGAACTTGTTCCGGAGAAAGAAACCGGACAGGTCTCATATTTGCCGTTTGTAGAAGCATAGATATACTGTCTTCCCGGAACCTGAAGTACACAGGTCATACGAGGGTCTCTGTCCTCATATTCAGACTCAATGGAGCCATAGCCGTGGAAACAAGAGTTGATGTTGGTAATAGGAAGGCCGTTCTTGTCGAGGAACATGTCCGCGAATTTCTTGGTCGCACCACCGAGATATCCAGCGCTGGCATTATCGGAAATAGGATGTGTCGTACCGTTTCCTACGCCTTTGCCGTACTGTCTGTCGAGGATGCTCTCGCAAGAATTGTCACCAGCTTCGAGGAAAAGCTGACGATAGTTCTCCTTTCCGTATTTTTCACCCTTCCAGAGTTCATAATCCTTGCTGTCAATGATTTCCTTGGCCTCCTGTTTTGCGATTCCGAGCAGTTCCAGCGCATCAGGACGATGTTTGTGGTTCTGTGCCCAGGTACCTACGAAAAGCGCAACTCTAGCTCTGAAAGCCTTTGCGGCTCCCAAAGTAATGCGGCCGGTCTCCTCCGACTTGAGTTCCTTCTTGGTCGGAAGGTATTCGCAAGCCCCTTTCAGGTCCTCGAGAATAGCATCCTCCACCTCTTTGCGCGGAGTCCTTTCGCCGAAGAGCTCAGGAGAGTTCACGTCGAGAACTGTCTTCACGAGCGGAACGTCGCCGAATCTCTTGAGCAGACGATAATACTCGTAAGCACGGAAGAAAAGGGCCTCACCCTTATATCTCAGGATGGCAGGGTCGTCAGTTTTCATCGCGTCCACATGCTGGAGAAGGATATTGATCTGACGGAGATGTGAATACGCATTGTCCCAGATTCCGTCCGACTCAGTCGGCAGCCAACGTCCGTTACTTACATTGTTGAAGCCGAAATAAGAGGTGGCAAGGTCTGCCTTGAGATCATAGTCAGCGAAATTGTCGCTTCCGTGGAAAGAGTCCAGATTCCAATAGAACTCATTGGCTGCCAGACAATAGTCCTCAGGCGTTTTCCAGAAATCTTTTTCCGAATACTTGTCCGGAGGAGTCAAATCCATTCCCTGACAAGACGCAAGCGCTATGCCGCATGCTGCAATATATATGATTTTTGAGAGTTTCATAAAGGTGCGAATTTAGAAATTTAGATTTAATCCGAATGAGAAATAACGCATGAATGGATAACAAGCGTAGCTACCGTTCATTTCCGGATCGTAATTAAATGGCATGTTGTGGATTTCAAACAGGTCATTGCCACTGAAATACACTCTGAGGCGGGAAACGTGGATCTTGTCCATCCATCTCTGTGGCAGAGTATAGCCGACCTGCAAGTTCTTAAGACGCACATAAGCGGCATTTACTATCAGGTTGTCAGAAGTCCTGTAGTTCCAGGTGTTCCTGTCGTCGTCATGTGTAAGGATAGGATACTTGGCATTCGGGCGGTCCACTGACCATGTGTTGTGGTAGAAATCCTTCATAGGATAGTGCCAGTCTGGCAGGAACGGTACGAGAGGTTCTCCGTCGAGCACGAGCGAGCGTTGTCCGGTTCCCTGGAAGAAGAGGCTCAGGTCAATGCCTTTCCACTCGAAGTTGAAGCTGATACCGAAGTTGTAGTGAGGGTTGCAGTCGCCCAATGCCTTGAGGTCACCCTGAAAACCGCGGCTCATGTCACCGGTAGCCGTGATGGTGCCGTCACCGTCGAGGTCAGCATACATCATGTCACCGATACGGAGATTGTCAGGTACACCTTTAAGGGTCTTGTACTGGTTCAATGTAGCCTCATCCTTGATGATGCCCAAAGTCTTGTATCCGAAGTAAGTGTTTGTGGAATAGCCCTGGATATAGCCGATGAGACCTGATCTCAGTCCGTTGAATCCACCAAGGTCGGTAACCTTGTTTCTTGAGTCAGAAAGGTTTGCGCTGATGCTGTAATGGAAATCATTGTGTGAATCTCTCCAGGAGAGTGCCAATTCCCATCCGTTCACCATGAGTTCACCGTTGTTGGTAGCAGGAGCCACACCGCCAAGAGTGCTCGGGTAATCTACCTGAATGAGCATATTCTTGTTTCTCTTGTGGAAATAGTCCGCATTGAAATTCAATCTGTTGTCAAGGACTGCGATGTCGAGACCGACGTTGGTCACCTCGAGTTTCTCCCAAGTTCTGGCAAGCGACACCATGTTGGAAGTAGCCTTCTGTGTCACCTCAGTCTTGTTGAAAGGATAAGGATAACTGTAGTCAATGTTGATTACAGGGATATAGTCATATTTGCCGATATTGCCCTGGGCGTTACCCATCTGTCCCCATGAAGCGCGGATCTTGAACTGGTCGAAGATGTCGAGATCTTTCATGAAATGCTCCTCTGAGAGTCTCCATGCAGCAGAATAGCCAGTGAAGAGTCCCCATCTGTGGCCTTTGGCGAAACGTGAAGTTCCGTCATATCTCGCATTGACCTCGAGAATATACCTGCTGTCATAGACATAGCTGAGACGGCCGTATGCTGAGCGCATTGTTTCTGCAGATGTTGACTGATTGGCCTCCTGGTTCTTGGTTCCGCCGAGCGCGAGGTTGAAGTTGTCGCCCGAGAAATTATAGCGGAGAGCGCTGAACATGTCATTGGAGAATTCCTCATGCTGGCCGCCAACCATCACCTTGAAGTCATGCTTGTTCGCGAATACATTCTGATACTCCGCAAAGACATTGTAGTTCTTGTACCAGCCTTTGGAGAAAGCCTTCTGGCCCCAGTTCTTGTCAGTATTGTATTTGTTGATGCTGTCATCCCAGTTGTACTCGATATATCTCTGCCTGTACACGAAGTCATCGTTCACCTGTTTTCTGAGGATGGTCTGGCCTGTGATCTTCAAGCCTTTTACGATTTCCCAGTCGAGAGAGAAGTTCATCGTAGTGGTGGCATTGTTGTAAGTAGTGTTGCCACCTTCTTCGAGCTCCTGTGCCGGGTTACCGTAGCCCTGCCAAGACATGAATTTTCCTGACTGAGTGCGGAGCGGTGCCCACGGGCTCTGACGCATGGCCCAAGCGAGAGCCGAGCCTGAAGCTGTAGAGTAATCTCTGTTGTTCTCAGAGCATGAAAGGTTCGAATGGAATGCCAGGTTCTTGAAAATCTGGATGTCATTCTTCACACGGAGAGCATATCTCTTGCTGTCATCATGACCGTAGCGCAAAGGAGAATCCTCTGTCTGGTAGAAACCGGAAACATAGTATTTGAACTTCTTCGTTCCGCCATATACATTCAACGAATAGTTCTGCAGGCTGGAACCGCTTCTGAGGAGAGATTTCACCCAGTCATGGTTCTTATAATGCCTGGTATATCCCAGATAGCCTTCTGAACCGCTCTTCACGATATCGCTTTCCTGTCTGATTAGGTCGAGCTCTGCCTCTGAATATACAGGAGTGTCTGAACCGTCAGCACATGCCTCCCTGTCCATCTCGGCAAATTGGAGCAGATTCACTTTCTGCATGACATTGGTAGGTGTCTTCAAGGCATAGTATGCATTGAAGTCAATCTTCACCCTACCTTCGCCGGCAGACTTGGTGGTAACGAGGATAACACCGTTCGAAGCCCTGTTTCCGTAGATTGACGCCTGCGCATCCTTCAGCACAGAGACACTCTCTATATCATTAGGGTTCAAAGAGTTGATATTTCCCTCAGCACCGTCAATCAATACCAGCGGAGTACCGCCGTTCACTGACGAGATGTCTCTGACCACGATCTTCGCCTCGTCACCAGGACGGCTTCCGTTTCCGGAACTCCTGTTCACCACGACGCCAGGAAGCACACCCTGGAGAGCATTGGTCGGAGTGGCCGACGGTTTGCTCTGGAAAGTTTTCTTGTCAGCGATGGAGACGGCGCCGGCGAGGTTCGCCCTCTTGGCAGTACCGTATCCGATGACCACCACGTCGTCGAGAAGGTTGCTGTCAATTTCGAGGACGATATCAAACGTCGCTCTCTTGCCGACCTTCTCTGCAAAGGTCTTGAAGCCCAAGCAAGAAGCCTCGATCACATCGGCATCAGTTACGTCAATGCTGTATTTTCCGTCAATATCGGTAATTGTTCCGACTCCTGTCTTGTTCTGGATCATTATGCTGGCACCAATGACAGGTTCGCCATTATTGTCCGTCACCGTTCCGGAAATCTTCCTGCTCTGCGCAAAGGCAGTCATCTGCACCAATAGCAGACAGGTGATTCCTAATATTTTCGTTATGATGTTATTGTTCATTTTGCTGTTGAGTTTGTTGCCGATTATTATTTTTTCATTGCATAAGCTCTCATAAGGAAGTTGTCAAAAATAATCTGACAATTGCCCAGCGAGGTCTCCGCCAAAGTAGTATCGAAGAACCATCCGTTATATTCAGGGTATTTTCCCTTATCTTCTTTTTCAAGCCATACTTCCGGATGATAGTTGTCGCTTCCGGCCGCTACAATCCACTGTCCGCCACCTTTTCCGAATCCGACATCGCAGCCGCCATTCTTGAGGTCATAATCAATTGCCCACCTTGCCGGACAATTCTCGGCATCAATCTGTGACATTGCAGGATAATCTGCCCAACCATAGACGAAGTACATTTCACCATACTTGGACTCAGGAGTTGCCAATTTCTCCACAGAGTAAGTACCTTCCAGGAGATTGACACTGATTTCATAATAGCCTGCATCAGCGAGAACGAGCGGCTTAGGGTCGTCTGACTTGACGAAATATTTCTTGTCATTGCTGATACCGTACTTCACTTGCTCATCGGTCTTCACAGAACTTACGAAGAACACCTCAGTATTTGACTTTTCAGCATAGAAACGGCCTGTGAACTTGTCACTGTCCTTAATCTTTCTTTCAGCGAGAATCGGCTGGCCGAACACTACCTTGCTCATATCCATAGCCTTGTCCTGGATGAACATTGCGCTGTGCTTGAGGTTGTGTCCTTCAAATGTAGCTTTCACTGCCACAGTAGGAGAATAAACCGCAGTATTGCCCTTCTCATCAGTAAGGGTGAATGTGATGACATGCTTCTGGTCATCTTTGGTAGTCAATGAGATAGACTGGTCGACGACGGCCTTCATTCCTTCATCAGTACTGATGGCGGTAAGGTCGATGGTCTGGTCAACACCGAAGTCTGCAGACTTGATGGTCAAGGTCTTGAGTCTGGTGTTGTTACTTGCCAATGTCATCTTCACCGGAAGATGGATTCCGCCAGGTGCATCCACGAAAACAACATCATTATTTGTCACTTTTGCCACCTTGCCTGCGATGGTTATGCTGAAGCCCATTTCCTGTACGATGGAAAGACGTGCAGGTTCGGCAATCACAGAGATTACCGCGGTGCCTTCACCCTGCTTGTCCTCGAAGTCGAACACCCTGACAACCACCTCGCCTGAGGTTCCGCGCTTCGCTTCTGCAGGGATAATCACAGACTCCGTCAGGTTATATTCCTTTATGTAATTCTGGCTGCTGAAATTTATTCGCTTGGAGATTTCCCAATCAGTGCTTTCCACGATAATGTACTGAATACCAGTATCATCGGTCACTTTAGCGGTTAAGTTTACGCTTTCTCCAGGCAATCCCTCGAGATCCTTGGATGTGATTTCCACAACCGGATCAGAGATGTCCGTCTTGTTTTCTTCCTGTTTGCACGACGGAAGAAAGAGAGTCATCGATGCGATGACAGATAATAATTTTAAAAAGTTCTTTTTTCTCATAGTGTTATTAAAATCTATGGTATAAACATTTTTTGATGCTGCAAAATTACTTCACGAATATTTATTCTTAGATAAGAAAATGACATTTCACCTTTTGTATTTGATACAATTTTTGGCACACTAAAACGGAAATCGGGAGACAGGTTTCTGTCTCCCGAACCAAATAAACCATTTACACACTAATTGTTGTACTTGAAGTCCGTAGTGATCGCAGCATGGTCTGAAGGGAACCTGACCGGATGATGGTCGATCATCTGCGCTGCTGTCGCCTTGATGTCAGACGATTTGTAATATATGAAGTCTATTCTGTACTGCAAGTCAGATTTTGAATAAGGAGACCAAGTCAGACATGGATTCTTCACCGGATCAGGATAGATTTCCCTGTATGAATCCTTGAATCCTCTTTCTTTCATGAGAATACTTGTAGGCCAAGGAAGCACATATCCGTAATGCAGGTCCTTTGCGCTTTCGCACCAGTCGAGATGGGAATCAGAGTTGAAGTCACCTGTTACAATCATCGGAGTCTTGGCATCTGACGTCATCACACCTGCATTGTCCATCATTCCCTTCAGTTCGGCCGCACGGGTAGTCCACTCGCCTGCCACGATGTCCTCAACTTTGTCTTTTCTCACCACAACCTGGTCGTGAGTGCTCGGCAAGTAGTTCAGCCAGAGGTTTATATAATTGAGCTTCTGGCTCTTGCTGACTCTGATGGTGGCGGCGCTGCACTTGAAGGAATCATAGAAATCATATGTATCCTCTATCGGGAAGCGGCTCATGATGGACAAGTTGCTGCTTCTGAGATGAAAATAATATCCCAATGCATCTGCGATTTCAGCGCCTGAACCATAGGTCTCGATAATGCCGACGATATCTGGATCAGCCTCTTTGATCACATCCACAACTCTCTGGACACCAACCTCTTCGCCAAACTCATGACCACCATGCCAGATATTGAAATCCATAACTCTGAAACCGTCAATCTTGGCTGCAAGTTCTGGTTTGTTCACAAGTTTCCTTGAAAGGTCGGTATAGATAGTGCCGATCTGATCTGCGCTCATGACCTTGTCAGAGAAGACGAACTCATCCACCGCACCATTGAAGCAGTTCCAGCTGGTGTCGTCGATGCTGCCGATTCTCAAAGCGCGTCCGCTGTTAAAGTCAATGTTGCCGTTTGTGCTGTAGATGGCCACATTCAGTCCGTCATAGTACATCCTCATTTCCTGCTTGTCCTTATTGAAGGTAACAGCGAGGAAGTGCCATTCACCGTCATTGATAGGCTGCCTCTGTGCTGTCGGCTTATATTCCCACTGGTCGTGGGAGCCGTCCGTGAAGAGGAACATCCATGAACCGTTGTCCTGTGTCGTGAGCGCGATTCCCTTGCCGGTGAATTTGCTCTTGTTGGTAAAGATAGCCTTGGTTCCCTGGAACTTGGCGGTGGTCTTCACCCAGATTCCGACTGTGAATGATTTCGAGAAATCGGTAGGGTCCACAGCCTCCGCAAAGATACTCTTGCGGTTGTAGCTGCTCTCACTCAGATCGAGAGCGGAACCGTCAATACCTTTTGTCAATGTATATTCATCTGTCTGGTACTCGCTTTCGTCGAATGAAATGCCGGTTTCGTGACCCGCATTGACACTGCGCAATGCCCAAGATGCACTGAGAGTACCTTCTGAACCGGCAGATACACTCACATAATATGTTCTGCCCGCGCCCATCTTGAGAGCCATATTCTGAGGAACGGCAACGCTGATTTCTTTATTCGCGCCATTTTCCATCACTGTCAATGTAGCGCTCATTCCCTTGGAGGTGCAGAGGTCCGGCAGAATATAAGCGACATTGTTTTCCACAGTCGCACTGTAATCTGTCTTGCCGATTTCCGGAATCACTCCATTTCCGATCTTGATGCCGTCTGCGGTATATGAATAATTGTCGATGATAGACCAGAAAGTGCCCTTGCAAGCGCTTGAGAGCATCATGGACTTGAATTCCACACCTGAAACATTGCTTTCAAACTTCACTCTTGTCACCAGCGGAAGAAGTCCTACTCTCACCTTTGACTGCTCGGCGTCGAGTTTCAGAAGGCCCTTGTCATTGCCCTTGCTGACCATGAGCGCCTTAGGGTTCGCGATCGGAAGAGACGGCCCGTACAGGCCCATTGTCCAGTAACTTGCACCCTGTTTCATTTCAGGGAGCTTCACACCGTCTGCAGCGACGAGGAAAAGCAGTCTGTAAGTCTTTCCGTTCTCCAATTCCATTTCGATGGTCTCTGCATTGGCGCTGCCCATTTTGCCCTCCTGAGAGAATTCAAGTTTGTAAGCATCGTCGAATCCATAGACTTTCCAGGTACGCTCGGCTTCTCCCGCCTTGGTCAGGACGAAATCCTTTTCCGGAGACGACAGCACGAAACTCACCTTGCGGGTTTCATTGATCCCGGCATCTTCCGCCACTTCGATTTTACTTGCGCATGACAGGAAAAGCGAAATGCAGATTGCCAATGTTGCCAATATATTTTTATACATCTCTATTCTGTTTTAGTTTGTTTTCAGATTATTTCCGTCTTATGCAACGATATGGAACACCATAGTCCTGGGTTACACTCCATTCATTGCCATAAGTCGTGCTCATAACGGTAAGATTCACGTCGTCGATCTGCAGCCAAGCCACATTCGGCCATGTACCGAAGCATGCGATATCCTTCCATTCAGGACCTACATTTCTCGCATATCCGCCGAAAATCCTGACATTGGTAGCCTCCGACGGATTTCCGAACAGATTGAAGGTATAGATACCCTGGCCCATCTTGTTTCTGAGATTGCCGCCTACCCAACTGAGGAATTCCTTGGCCTCACTGTCTGTGATTGTTCTCCATCCTTCAGGACATGGATTTATGGCCACATCATTGATCATTCCGTCAGTATTTTCGAGAGTATAACCGGTTTTCCCTGCGAAGAAAGCCTTCTCCTGAAGATTTCTCTTCAGATAGCCTGCCTGTCCCGCATGTACAGGGCTGTAGAAATAACTGCCCCAAGAAAGACAAGGGAGCGGAGTTCCAGGATACGGGTCAATGAAGCCGAATGACATGATTTCCTTGTCGTCGTCACATCCTTCCGGATAGGTGATGGCAAAACGTGTCTCGTCTCCCGGAGACGGGTCACTTACCGTAAACACGATATCGTGACGATAGATATTCTCGCCTACAGCGGCTGTACTTGACTTGACATCAAGCCAATACGGAAAATCATTGTCAGAAGTCATCTTGAGATCCTTCGGATTATTGTCAATGACAACCTTAGTGATCTTGTACGGAAGAGATGCCTCAGGGCCGACCTTGATATAGGTTCCCTTGATATCCGTTCCTTCGATGATGGTAGCCTTGTCGTTTGGAAGCATGATGCCTGAGCCTGCCAACAGCCAGTCTGACTGTGAGCCGTCTGACCAGCCCTGCTCTGAGAGTTCAAACCCATTGCCCGGATTGAACACATTCACTTTCATCTCGTATATGAAGTTGGACTTCACATCCACGTCAGATTCGATGGCGAGTCTGATTTCAGGTCCTACTTCGTTCTTTCCTGCCAACTTGGTAGTAGCCCAGATCGCAGTTTTGGTATCCTGCTCGAGGTCACCGCTCAGTACTGTCGGATAAAGATAGAAGCTCTTGCCCTCTGAAAGGGATGCTGCAGGAATCTCCAGCACTGAAGTGTAAATGTCATCTGTCGGTGTAGCCGTCTGAGCCAGGAAGCCTGTGCTTCTTGCATTTTTCACATACACGCGCTCGATTTCCACTCCTGACTCTTCAGGATTGTTTATTATGTCGATACGGGCTACGTTGCGTGGCATTGAAACAGCAACATCTCCATTGGCGCATTCCTTGGCATCCACCTGAATCCACGGATTGCCGTCTGCAGATGCAGATGACATCAGACCGGGGTAAACCATGCTGCCGTCAGCGCTCGTAGTCTTGGCTGAAAGGATATTGTCCATATTGTCACCAAGCTTCAGGTTCGGGAAACTCTCTGAAGAAGATGCCCTGAAAATGACGAATTTCTTCACTCCGGCAAATCTTCCCGTCACAAGGTCGTAAGCGAGAGTTGATTTCCCGTCAGGTCTCATGGCAGAGTAATCCGTCGTGTAGCTTCTTTCAAATTCACCTTCTCCGCTGAACTGGTAGAAAGCAAATCTGTCAGATGTGGTTCCGTTTTCAGAAACTTTACCTGACGCTTTGGTAAATACTTGAAGATCTGGAGTCTCCATTCGAAATGTCACAATTCCGGAACGTTCGGAATTCTGTGAATTGTCCTTGCTGCATCCTGTCAATGTCAAGGCCGCCATTCCCAATATCGATGCACAACTCCACAGATAAAATTTATGCATAAGATTATTGTTTTGGTAATTATTTTCAGCGCAACTGATGTTACAGTCCTTATGTGGATGTGCCAAAGTTATTACTATTTGTTTACAGTTTCCTTATATAAAATGGCAGTAAGCCGGAGTTTTTTGGCAATGGACGTCCCTGACGCAAGTTCTCTCACACTCATAACTCACTGATAATCAAAAGAAAAGAGCAGCCATTTTCCGACTACTCTTTCCCTGAAGAATCAATTCTTTTTTAAAGACGTACTGTGTCGAATTTAAAGATGATCCGTGTCAATTTTCATAACTACCGGCTTTTGTACGGTCCGGGAATCAAGTTTCTCTTGTCGGAAATCTTAATTCCGTAAGCAATATTGCGAACTTTACCCTCCTCCGGAATCAGGATACCTATCTCTGCGAGGTGCTGTACATCACGAACTGCGGTATCTGGGGACACCTTGGCGAGTTTCGCCCAGCGCTTGGCAGTAAGTTTACGCTTCTGCGCGTCGTCCTGCTGGCTAAGAATTATGGAATCATTTCTTGTAAGCATAGCCGAATCAGAATATTTCACCACTCCATAACATCTTCAGGAAATCCAAGACATAGATCAGTTCAATGTCTCCAGAGGGCCTTGTAATGGGATCAAGGGAAATAAGGATCAGTCGGCAATCAGGATGCTCTTCCTTGAAGGCTTTCAATCCATTTTTATGGCGGGTCTTGACCTCCTCGCTGGACTTGATCTCAATGGCAACCTTTGCGTCTCCGATAATGGCATCGACTTCCTGGTCGTTGTATGTGTGCCAATAGGAGATTTTCTCACGGCGGCGGTTATAGCCGCGATATGCAATAATCTCCTGCATAACGAGATGCTCGAAAGCATGGCCATAGTCATCCGAGCCTCTCCGGAGGTGGTGACGGCCCATCAGATAGTTGGCAAGGCCCACATCGAAATAGTAGAACTTGGGAGCCTGGACTACTTTCCGCTTGACCACCTTTGTGTAAGCGGGTATCTCGTAGCCCATAAGGGTATCCTTCAGAATCTGATAATATGCCTTAACGGTCTTTGCTGCTACTCCGCAATCGCTGGCGATGTTGGAATAGTTAATCATTTCACCATCGGAAATGGCGGCCGCTTCCATAAACTGCTCAAACGCTTCGACATCCTGGACAGCGGCTTCGTCACGGATTTCTTCCCTCAGATATACTTCCACATAACCCTCAAGGCGGTCCGTAGCATCATCCACAAGATAGTGGCGAGGTATCATTCCATTCTGTACAGCCTTGTCAATCTGGAAGTCTGTCACTTCCTTCCAGACCAACGGGAAGAGTGTCCTGGGGATTGCCCTACCCCCAAGGGTGTTGGCTCCGGAACGCTTCAACTTGCGTGCGCTTGAACCGCTAAGGATGAAATGCAGTCCACGGTTCACCATAAGCCAGTGGACTCCATCCAGAAGTTCCGGTACTTTCTGAATCTCATCGACGATTACCAGCGTCCCTGCAGGCTTGTCTATAAGCGCCTGCCGGAAGGAATCAGGGTTGCGTTTGAACGCCTTCCTCACTGTATCAATCAGAAGATCGTAGTAGATTGCATCAGGGAACCGCTCCTGCAGGAGTGTAGATTTACCTACCTGTCGTGCTCCAAAAAGGAACATCCCTTCATCCAACTGATTTTCTATATCGAAGATTCGTTTGTACATGGTTCATTAGAATTTAAGGTTATTAAGTCCGATTTTCCTATGAAATTCGGGAATCCGGGTACAAATTTAATAAAGTTTATCTTAGTACCAAAATCTTTGTGACGCTTCCCACTACTTTTTCATTTCATCATCAAAGAGTTTCATGGCATCCACTTTGGTCTTCTCCTTGGGCACTACTTCCACGGCCTCGTCCGCACAAGCCACATAACGTACTGTGTCGAATTTAAGACGATCTGTGTCAATTTTCGGAACTACCGGCTTTTGTACGGGCCGGCGACATTCTTCACGGTCATCTTGCCGTCAGAGTCGGAGGTCGTCATCACGTAGTACCGGCTTCCGCCTTCACGCACACTGACCACGATATTGCCGTCATAGCCCTTCACCTTGGCAGCGTCAGCATCGGACACCTTGTTGTCCACGATGGCGAGCACTACAATAACTACCTGGTAGATAATGGAACCCGCCGAACTATCTCAGAGGGCGATGTAACAATTTTGAATTTTCATGGAACTACTTGTTCCCGCAATGGTCATTCATCTTTGGCAACCACAGATTAAACAGGGGGTCGGCTATTCGATAATGAGCGCCTCTAGTAGACTGAGTCTCTTTGGAAATCAGGCCGGTTTCAAGCATTCGGGTGATGTAAGGGGATATCTTTCCGGCTTCCTGCCCTGTTATATTGCGGATATCAGACAATTTGAGCCCTTCCGTTTCGCCCGCCAGGGCACACATGACTCTTTGTTGCTGGGGAAGAAGTTTGTCAAATATGTTTTGATATAGCGGCGATATGCGTTTTACCAAAAGGCTTAAATCTTCTTCGCTTGTCGGGGAATTGTAAACGATTTCTTTCACCATATCGACGGCGCCGGGTGTTTTAGGCAGATATGCCATAAGGGCCTTTGCCCTTTTTATTTGAGTGACATCACATCCGATAATAAGACGGTAGTCATTGTCGGAAAGCGGCTTAAGGTAGTGAATGTGAAATCCTTCGAACAACGCGGCTCCGTAATGTGTCAGTTGAGGCATTACGGTAGGGGCTGTCGCAACAAGTATAGGACCGTCCGTTTCTGAAAGGATGCCGCGAAGTGCAAATTGTTCTTCATTGGACGTTCTTTGCAGATAATAATGAAAGTCATCCACAAACAGGACGCTACGTCCTTCATCGGGCATGCACAGCATATCCTTATTGGAAAAAACCATACGTCCGTCTATCCATGTCGGCATAACCCCGGAGTGGGCAGATGCTGTATCAAAAAGCTGTCTCAACATGAAAGTTTTGCCACCTCCAGGTGCCCCGATTATAATCTGAGGCTGCCCCGCACTTCCTTTAGACTCTTTCTCTAAATCATGAAGGACTGCCTTGAATACTGCTTCGTTAAACAGTACTCCGTTATTGGACAAACTTCCCATACCAGTAATCTCTTAAAAGCGGTGAACGGAAAGAGCGAACGGGACCCTTGCGGAGAAGATAACCGTCATTCTCCAGCATTTCAAGGACTTTGCTGAGCAAAAGGTCAGTTTCTCCTGCATTGGATGGGTCCTGTCCAGTCATCAAAATGCCAAGCAGCGTTTCACGCATGAGGCCGCTTCTCCTTGCCGATAGTCCATTCAGAATCAAACGTGCCAGTCTTTCCATTTCACGGTACTCCGCAAGGCGCTCTGACCAAGTATTCAGGTAACTCTCGGAACAAAGTTGCCCGTAAGCCGTATCTATGTCTTCTTTGGAAACGGCTCCAGTATAATTGTCACGCAGTTTGGAGAAGAGGATTTGGATAAAGTATGGAATATTCCAGTGTAACTTTTCCAATGCATATATTATGCTTTCTTCATCCATATTCATCCCTTCTCCCTGGCACAGCCCCTCCATAAGGCCACGGGCTTCCTCCGGGGTAAGTTCATCCAAGCTGAAATCCGTCAGGTCATTTATAGCATAACTGAGATTCAGGGATGCCGTAAAGTTTTTCAGCCCGACCGAACCACAAAATAGCCACCGGACTTTAGTCCCGGCAACCTGTCTGAGACTCCGGAGCCAATTTAGGATAAATGACACTTTTTCCTCGCCGCCATCACTTTTCAGGAGTACCCCAAGAAAGAGCGTAATTTCATCAACCACGATGAAGGTTTCCTCATCGTGACGGATCAATTCTTTCAAGGACTTATATAGGTCTTCTTTCCTCTCGGGAGAAGACAGATCAAAGCCGACAGGGCCGATTGAAATCTTATTGATTCTGTCCAGTATAGCCTTTGCACCTTGGAGCATCCCGTCGGTTTTCTGCCTCCATACGTGATTCCTTTCAAAATATTCGATAATCAAATACAGGAAACCGTCCTCTGTGGTAGTCTGTTCCAAATCGATATACACGCATTTCCATCCCTGCGCTTTTTTGTCCTCTATCAAACGCTTGGCAAATGACGATTTGCCTATACGGCGAGGAGCAGACAGCAATAGTGAATGTCCGCTATCCAACAAACGGTTTGCAATTCCCAACTCTTTCTCTCGCCCGTAAAAATCTTTTCCTTCTACCGGAGGCCCTATTCTGTTTTCTATACTCATAAGAGAATCTATTTTAACACTCAAATATAGAAAGAATTTTTTATAGAAAAAACTTTTTATAGAAAATCGTTTATATTATTGCCCGGTGTATCTGCTACGCAATTCCTGTGATGATATTATTATAGGGCCATTTAAAAAGGCAGACCTTCCGGACGGTACGGCCGTTCTCGATAACCTCAGCGATATTCTGAACGTTTCCAAGGTCCAGGATGAGGTAGTCAGGTAGTTTAGAAACAGGCCTTCAATCTCTGAGGAATATAATACTTTGCGGTAAATAACCCGCAGAATTTGCGGGTTATTTGTCGCAAATGTAATCGGAACCTTAACTACCGGCTTTTGTACGGTCCGGAGACATTCTTCACGGTCATCTTGCCGTCAGAGTCTGAGGTCGTCATCACGTAGTACCGGCTTCCGCCTTCACTTACACGGACCACTATATTGCCATCATAGCCTTTCACCTTGGCAGCATCTGCGTCGGACACCTTGTTGTCCACGCCTGCAGGACGTTCGCCCCTGCAGAAGTTGGTTATGAACAAGTCCATTGTCGGAAGAGTCTTCCACATCTGGGACATGATGGAAGTACGCGGATGAACATCAACCCAAGAATTCACCACTATTACCTGAGGTGAAAGAATGGTAAGGGCCTCAGGGCTGTTGGTGGCTTCTGATCCATGATGGTCAGCCTTCATCACCTCCACTCTGCCCGCAGCCTTCGCACAAGGCAGTTCCGCATCTTTCCAGGAGAAGTTGGACCTGTTGTTGTACTGCAGGTCGCCTCCGGTGAAGAAATCGAAATTGCCATAGGAGATTTTCATCACGCAACTGCAGATATTCTCGGCAGGGCACTTGTCCGTACCGGCAATCTTCGCAGGATTTGCCACGACAATGTCCTTTTTCTCCGGGAAGGTCATCTTGGTTTCAGTACCGTTGCCGGTCCAGATGTTTCCGTTCACGGCTATATTGCGGACAGTTACCTTGTAATCGGAAGTCTTCGGGACAATCTGGTCAGTGACGCCGGCGCGGAACATTTCCGCCTTGACACCGGAGTTCTCGACATGCCATCTCACCGCATTGACATAATTCTTTACAGCAGCCTTGTTGCTCGAAAGCGTCTGCATATCAAACGGATAGTCATAGTCCGGCCAGCCTCTGTCGAGAACTGCGCCCACCTTGAAATTGTCGAGAATCTCAGGGATTCCGTTCAGTCTGTAGGCGGAGGAGTTGGACGATACCGGCAGCGACGAGTTCGAGTCTCCGAAATGGTCGTTGTGCAGATGGGTATTGACAATATAGTCTATGGTATTGTTTCCCGTCCACGCCATACATTTCTTGAGATACATGCCGATCAGCTGTGAGCCGCGCGTGCCGGTCATAGTCGGGTCCCACCTGCTGCGGATACCGGTGTTGGTAGTGCTTCCGTTGGAATTCGTCTTGACCAGGGAACTTGCAGCATCGACAAGGAGCTGGGTTCCGTCAGGCATTATCACGAAAACGCACTCGCCGGTCATGGTATTGATGAAATGGATATCCATCTCACCTTTGGACCAGGCAGGAAGCACTTCGCCAGCCTTGATTTCCGAAGTCGGACCGGACGGCACATTGCCGCCTCCCGGCTGGGGCTTGATTATGGGTGCAGTCTTGTTGTCGGAAGAGCAGGATACCAACATCATTGACACTGCTATTGCCGACAGGGCCGCATATTTTATCAACCTTTGCATACGATATGAAGATTAAGGAACATCTTGCCGCCTTCAATATTGACATAGAGGCGGATATAGTTGCCGAAATTCGGCTGGACCTTGACGATGTGCAGGCCTTCTCCCGTAAAAACGGACGGGGTGCTTCCGTCATCTGCCCAGTGCACTCCGTCCTGCGAAAGCTGGACCTGTGCCGTCAGCGTCGGATTTCCTTCGATTTTCTCCACCATCACGAAGAATATCGCCTCATCTGCCCAACCGACTTCGTAAGGATGGGTTCCGAATGTACCGGAGAAGTATTTTTTCACCTCGAGGTGAGAGTCATTGACCATTTTCATAATTTCGGCCTCCTATTCTTGTGAAACAACTACTGAATCGACATAGAAGAACACTCTTCTGTTGGTGTCGGTCCCGACCCAGAAAAGAGGATTGATGAGATTGTCAATGCGGTCGTAACCGTCACGTGCATCTGCCTTGGTGCCTCTCATATCCCAGATCTTGTCCTGACATTGGAATTCGACGTATTCGCGCAGTTTGGTGTCGATTTTCAGTCTCATATACTGCCAGTTGAGCTTGCAGTCAGTCTCATTGTAAATGAGTTTCTGACCGCCGTCAGGCAGGTTCATGAAACCGTCATGGTCACCGTTGGGATAGCGTTTGCCGAACCACCACGGGTCCACGCCTTTCTTGCACCAGTCCCCTTTCAAGCCATAGGCCCATTCTTCGTCAGTGACACCGTCGCGGGAATGTACATACTGCCATTTCTGGGTAAGTTTTCCGTCCACGGCGTTGAGATAACGCATTCCTACGAAATAGCGTTTTCCGTGTTCCTGTACGTCGAATCCCATTCCGAAATCTCTTATGGAGTTCTCATGGAGTCCAGGCTGAGGGCGGTCACCACCGTCCACCACGTCCTGTTCTGCCGTATAGGAGAACCAGCACTCGATCTGGAGGAACCTGTTTTCCTGCCTGTAGAACGAGAGTCTCTTGATGGCGTGGCCAAGTGAGCCTTCTGCAGGTTTTTCCACATATGGGGCGGCCACCGGGCGGGTCGAGAGTTTCAGACTGTATGTTCCGGACATTGCCCCGTGAGTTCCGGGATAACGATATGTCGCTGAGCTGAGCATTACCGGCGGCCACTGGTCTTTGCAGACCAGGGTTGCCGGAACGTCGAAGTCAGGATATTCAGTAAAATTGGGCATCAGCGTCATCCAGCCATTGAATCCGGTGTTGAAAACGTCATACGCCAGGATTCTTTCGAGCGGCTGGAATCTGCTTTTCAGAAGAATTTCATCTACACTCATTACTTATTCACTTAAAAAATAATTCTAATAACCAGGATTCTGTTTGAGAATACCGTTCATAATCTGCACGTCATCATTCGGCAAAGGCCAGAGATAGACCTTCTCGTTGAACATGCGTTCGCCGTTCTGCACGATGAACTTGCCGTCCACCATCGCCTCGAATTCAGGGAAACCGTCCTCATCGAATGTCGGTGCCTGAGACCAGAACCATTTTCCGTCAGCGAAACCGGCTTTGTTCGCAGCTGCATTTCTGGAGAAGCCGAACATGTTGTGGGAGAATGCATTCTTGAACTGACGCCAGCGGACGAGGTCGAAGTAGCGGAGATTCTCCCATGCCAGTTCCACTCTACGCTCTCTGCGGAGGACTTTCCTCAACTCAGCCTGGTCAGTCGTGGTAATCGCAGGATATGAACTTACATCGGTCAGTTTCACATCGTATGCGCGTGCACGTACAGCATTGATACAGTCGAGGACAGTGCCGTCGATCTGATTCAGTTCTATCTTGGCCTCGGCATACATCAGCAGGACGTCCGCGTAACGCATGAGGACTACAGGGTTGTCCTTGAAGCGGCTGCTTCTCCAGGAGTCACGCACGCCTTTGGCGAGGCAACATCCGTTATATGAGCAGTTTGCGGCATCACTGCCACCCTTGCTGTCCTTGTTGGTCACCATCTTGCCTGCTTCATAATCGTAAGTCTCCAGTTTGTCAGGAGCAGGATTCCACTCGATGTTACATACTTTTTCTCCCGGAGCCACGAAAGTCTGGCAGCAGCGTGGGTCTCTTCCGGCAAACGGGTTATGCGGGTCGAATCCGCTGCCCGGCTCGTCAATGGTCTTGCCGTTGGCCATTTCATACACTGCCAGGAGTTCCCATGAAGGCTGGGCATTATGGGTTCCGCCTGCTGAACGAGGAATGAACGAGCCGGCTGCAGGAGTCATAGGCTTGCCGTCCGCGTCGATTTCAAGTTCGTTTGAGTGAGGAATCGAGAAAATGGTCTCGCAAGTCATGGATGTCTGCTGGAACAACTGGCCATAGCTGCCGCGTCCATAGCTGTCCTTCGCCGACGCATAGAACAGAGAGTACTTGTTCAGGTCCATACATGCTTTCGCGGCCTCTGCAGCAGTCTGATAATCATACTGATACAATGCGATTCTCGCCTTGAATGCCAGTGCGCAGCCCTTGTCCACGCGGGTGCATCCTGCCGTGGCTGAATTATTGTCCACCGGAAGATACTCTGCCGCGAAATCGTAATCTTCGTAAATCTGCTTGAGCACTTCTTTCTTGTCGGTCCGGCCCATCAGGAAGGCTTCTTCTGGAGTTATGTCCTTCAGGTAGAACGGCACGTCGCCCCACAACGTAATCAGCCGGGCATAGGCATATGCTCTGAAGAACCTGGCTTCTGCGCGGAGCTTGTTCAGGTCGTCCTCTGACATTTTTCCGGACATCTTGTCCAGCGCCTCGAGGATACGGTTCGCCCTGCTCACGTTCTTGTATGAATAGCTCCATGTCTTGGCCACATATATCTGACCTTTGCTGGTGGTAGCGTCGATAGTTCCGGCTGCTACAGGATATATGTTGTTGCGCTGGGCCCAGTCGTCGGTCTGACGGTCCATCGCCAGGTTATGTTCTATTATAAAGAAGGACTCTCTGTAAAAATCATTGAGAGAAATGCGAATCTCCTGCGGGGTGGAATACCAGTTCCCGCTTGAGGCTGAAGACAGCGGATTGAGATTCAGGTCAGCGCAGGAAACGACGGAAAGGGTTCCGAGCGCCGCAACGAATATATTTAATAACTTTTTCATACTTCATCAGAATTTAAGATCGAGACCGAATGTCCAGGTTCTTGCGATATAGGTAGATGCGCCGGCCTCCGGATCCCATCCCTTCAGGAAATGGTCGAAGCAGAACGGGTCATCCACATTGAAATAAACGCGGAGTCCTTTCAGATTCACCTTGCTGACAATGGCTTTCGGGAATGTGTAGCCCAAGTTTATGTTCTTGATTCTCAGGAAAGCGCTGTTCATGAGCCACCAGTCGGACATCTTGTAGTTGTTGTATTCACCACCGGCGTAGGAGAGTCTCGGATAACGTGCCTTGAGGTTCTGTTCCTCAGTATTGTACACGCTCCAGTAGTTTCTGCTGCCGTCCGAATTCATCATGACGGAAGGAACCGGGAGCCACTGGTTCTGGAACGCCCTTACCATATCCTCGGTCAGTCTGCTCATCTGCTTGCCGACTCCGTTGAACAATACGGAGAAGGAGATGCCTTTCCATCCGAGGTTGATGTTGCCGCCATAGATGTAGTGCGGGAGTGAACTTCCGAGAATGGTCCTGTCGTGGGTTTCATTGACAATGCCGTCAGGTGTTCCTTCCGGTCCGCTGATATCCATATATTTGATGTCACCAGGTTTTGAAGCCACGAGCTGAGGGCTGCCTGCAACATCGTCTGCAGACTGGAACAGGCCGGCTGCCTTGAGGCCGTACCATGAATTGTACTCCTCACCTTCAGTGATGATGGTGCCGCTGCCGAATACCTGCTTGCCGCCGAGATTTCCCATAATGGACTTGTAGTCAGAGACATTGACACTGATGCCGTAGTTGAAGTCGCCGATGGAGTCGCTCCAGCCGAGTTTGACTTCCCATCCTCGGGTATTCATTGTACCGGCATTGCGGTCAGGTGCAGAATATCCTGTGAATGAAGGGATTGCGACTGCGAGCAGCATATCTGTTGTCTTCTTGTAGTAATAGTCCGCAGTCAAGTCGAGACGGTTGCCGAGGAATGTGGCGTCGATACCGACATCCCAGCTCCAGGTCTTCTCCCAGTGGATATCCTGGTAAGCGTATTCTGTCTGCGCTCCGGACATCACGTAAGTAGGAGCATTGCCCTGAGTGTCATAGACCAATGCCTTGTTGAAGGAGATGTAGGTCTGGTACGGATAGTTGCCGATTCTCTCGTTTCCGAGGCTTCCCACTGATGCACGGAGCTTCAGATGGTCGAGCCAGCCGACATTGGCCATGAACTTCTCATTGGAAATCACCCAACCGAGAGAGGCACTCGGAAAGAATCCCCATCTGTGGTCTTTGTGGAAACGAGAAGAAGCGTCGCCGCGGGCATTGAGCTGAAGATAGTAACGACCGTCATAGTTATACATGATGCGGCCGAAGAATGACCTGTAGGCGTTCTGGTAAGAGCTTCCGCCCACTGTCAGGGAGTTCTTGTTGGCAAGGTCGAGGTACGGGAATGAAGCAATCTCCATATCGTTGGAACCGGCAGCAAGCGACTCGAACGTGTACATATAGTCCTCGTAGCCGGCCATGACATTCAGGTTATGCTTCTTGGCGATGGTCTTGTCGTAAGTCGCAATCACCTGAGTCTCATAGGTTTTGGACTCAGATCTCGCTTCTGTCAATGAATTGGTCTTGTAGCCTGAAACATATCCGAGGAGCAAGTCGGTATCATATGCGTCATAGACAGGTACGGCCTTGGCCATGTCCTTGGACTTCGCAAATGTGAATGTCGGTGTGAAATTGGCAGTGATGTCGAGTCCTTCTATCGGCTTGTAGCTGAGGGAAATCTTGGCAGTCGCCATAGAATTCTCGCTCTTCTTCTTGCCGCCTTCGCGCCATGCTGCCAGCGTATTGGAGAACGAGCCTTCCTTACCCGGAGCGATACGTCCGTCAGGATAAAGACCGGCATAGATTGAAGGATACATGTTGGCCGCCTTGATCGGGCTTCCAGAGTGAGGGTCCTTCTTTATGGCATGACGGAAAGAGAAGTCCAATGAACCGGACCACTTCTTGCTGAAGTTGATGGTATTGCGGGAACGCAGTGAGAAGCGCTCGTAGTTAAGACCTTTATAAAGGGCGTCAGTATTCTCGTAAGAAGCTGATGTACGGCTCTTTATGGTCTTGTTTCCGTAAGTCATCGTCACATTGTGCTTATGACGCATACTTGCCTTTTTCAATATGGCCGATTTCCAGTCATAGTTAGGGTAAGTAATCGGGTCATAGGCATTGTTCTGCATGTAATTGTCAATGTAATCCTTGGAATATGTATTGTATTCGCCTCCTTCAGGGTTGCCGGAATCATTCCAAGTATATTCATTGTATGTGTTCATATAGTCCAGGACACCTGTCATATATGAAGGCAGTTCGGTAGGAGTGATGGCTGACACCTCTCCGTTGTAGCCGATCTGCAGCTGGCCTTCGGATGCATCCTTGGTAGTGATGAGAATCACTCCGGATGCAGCTCTCGCACCGTAGATGGCAGCGGATGCGGCATCTTTCAGGACTGTGATCTGGCGCACGTCCTCAGTAGGGACCAGGTCCAGACTGCTGACAGCCATACCGTCCACGAGGATGAGCGGGCTGGAATCAGACATTGTGGTGATACCGCGGACTTTGATCGTGGCACTTGCTCCAGGCATACTGCTGGAACGGGTCACGCTCAGTCCAGGGACAACTCCCTGAAGTGACTGGGAGAGCTGGGAAGTACTCTGCTGGCCGATAATCCTGTCATTTACGACACCTACCGCACCGGTGAGGTCCTTCTTCTTTACGGAGCCGTAACCGATCACGACTGTTTCGTCCAGTTCGACTGCATCCGGGTTCATCACCACGTTGAACGGATTGCGGCCGTTCCACACCTCCACTCTGGTGACAAAGCCCATGCACGTGAATTCTAGCTTCTGGCCTTCTTTTACGTTTGGCAATGTATAGTTGCCGTCAATGTCGGTAGATGCCCACTTTCCATTGTCCTTGTTCAGAATCATGACTCCGGCAAGAGGACCGGAAGCATCAGTGACAGTTCCTTTCAGTTCGCTCTGAGCGAAAACCCCTACAGGGAGCAGCAATGCTGCCAGAAAGACTAATATCTTGGTTTTCATAATAATGTTATTCTTCGATTGTAAATGTAGCGTGCTCGTCGTATTCCTTCACCTGCGCACCGGTGTCAGGATTGTTAGGTTTCTGGCCTGAGAAACGGGACTGGCCGCTCGTGTGAGTCTGGTCGATGTACAGGCCCTGGAACTTGGCTCCGTCAAGCCCCAGATGACCGGCTTCCCTGAAACGGAAAGCGAATGTGGTCATGTCGGCTGCTGTGGTGAAGGTTCCTTCAACCGGAATATATGCTCCATTGTTTGAAGGATCGAGGAATGTAGCGGCGAAATTGTATTTTACGACTGCTGAGTATTCCACATCCTTACCTGAAAGTGCCTTGACAGCGGTTTCAGCAAAATCCTGAACCGGAGCGGTAGGCAGCCATTCTTCACCTGACTTGTATTCCGTCATCCATCTGGTAGAGCAGGCTGTACCCATCTTGGTGATGAAACGGAACTTGATCTTGGTACCGGCAGGAATGACTTTTCCGCCCATAGTAGCGGTCACGAGCCAGTAATCTCCAGGGATTGTTCCGGCGACATAAGGGTCTCCGCCGCCTTTGGCTCCGACACCACGTTTGCAGACAGCCTTGGACTTGCCGGCAGCAACAGAATATCCTGTCCTCTCCACTGCATAATATTCAAGTTTGCCTTCTCCTGTACTTGCAGCCACATATTTGCCGTTAGTTCCAGGGAATACAGACTGATCCTCAGAATCGGCAAACGTCTTCTGAGTTTCGGAAAGCGACTCTTTGAAAGCCCAGTCAGCAAGAATGCCGACGTACTTCTTCTGGTCGATTGCGAAAGTATATGTCTGGTCGCCCTTGATAGCGACATTGACATTGATCTTCCTGCCGCTGATGGTGCTGTTTTCAGGCAGGGTAACTGTCACATTGGTCACTCCCTTTCCTGACGCAGGAGAAATGACGACTTCCTTGTCCTCGCACTCGGCGGTCCACTCTCTTTCGTCCAGCACCGTGAACGTAGTGTTGTTCTCCGTGAACGGCAGCTCCACGAAATTAGGATTGATGCCCTTAGGAGCCACAGCCTTCTGGTTCAATGTCAATTTGAGCGGAGTGACACCATCTCCGATAAAGCGTACAGTGCCTGTCCTGACAACTGATTTTTCATTCGCGTCATACTTGATATGAAATGTAGTGGCATCGCCATCCACTTCAGTATCAGTAATTCGTGCCCAATAATTGCCTGCATCGTCGGTGCAGTCATTATTGACTCTGTAATACACGTTGGTGAACAGTTTCACGGTTGCAGTACCGCCATCTATCTCCAACGAAAGCGATTTTGTCTCGAGCGTCATATACGGATCAGACGCAGTCTGACAAGAAGCAAGCGCCACAATGGCTGTACTTGCCCACAACAGCTTGTTAAGATTCATAATTAGGGTTATTAGTAATTTATGTTTTTTGTTTGTTCCAGTGATTTCTCCACAGCATCACAATGTGCCAGATAATGCTGCAGGACGTCGTTCCATTTATAGTAATTGCCTTGTACCGGCGTGAGAGGAAGCGGCAAATCCTTCTCATTCAGCATCATGCGCACGAGAATTTCAGGATTTGCGGCACTTCTGTAGAAGACCATCTGAAGGTTTGTGCCCATCGGGATGTTCCAGTTCTGCCAATACCGGATGGCCTCTTCAGGACGCGAAGTGGATTTCCCCCAAGTCCCTGAACCGAGATTCGCCATCATTCCGAGCAAGGTACCGTCGTGTCCGAAGCTCAGGTCAATGCCGGTGCGGCCAAGGTCAATGTCGTTCTTCGCTTGTGTCAGCAGATGTTTCAATGTCCTGGCTGCCAGTCCCGAACCTCTTCCCTGCGTCACCGGTTCCGGACCTTTCTGCGCATAGTATTTATAGTTCTCGATCTGGGCCATCGAAAGGATTTCCTCTTCCGTAAAGACATCCCACAGAGGGACCTGTCTGTCAAGGCATTGCATCGTACCGGCCATCAGATAGAAGCGGAATTCCAGATCGTGCGTGTCATATTCCGCCGCGATTTTTTCCGGGGAGATGAACAGACGGGACATGAACGCATCCACATCCACGAGAGAGTCTCTGAAGTGCTCATACTTCTCACGCCAGAATCCTTTGCCGCTGATGATGTCGGCGTCGATTTTCAGACGTCCCGGACACACTGTGCCATAAGGATTGAGCTGCTGCAGGAAGGCTCTGGAGTTGTCCACTTCATTCCATTTCAGGTCCGGCCTGCGGGAAGTGATACCCTGCACTAGCCCCATCATCGTGGCTGTAGTGCGCAGGACATTGGTCGAGCGCGCCCTCATATACGGCTGTCCTTCAAACACTTCCGGATAATTGTCCACCATTCTCTCTCCGAGCGTCACGGACTGTCTCCATCCCAGCTGGGTGAGGTCCGCTTCCCGGTATTCGATATTCTTGCGGAACGGCTTCAGGCGCTCATACACTGCCTTTCCGAGTCCGGTAAGATTGGACTGCGATTCGGCCAATGCCAATGAGCCGTAAACTGACGCGTAGGTGATATTGTCATCCACCTGACGTGCTCCGTGACGGAAGAAACCATTGATATAGAACGGCTTGTACCCTTCCGGGGCTGCCGGGGCCTTCCTGTCCGAGAAGTCTTCCACGTAGTACACGCCTCCGGCCTTCTCAGGGCATTGACGCAGTTCTTCAACATATGTCTGCGGCTGCGGTTTCGGCTTAGGCAGCGACACCTTGTATATGCAAGGCTTGCGGTTTGTCTGCTTCGGATGGGTGTTTGTGTTCACGTACATCCAGCCGTCCACGATGGCGATATCCTCCATTTCCACAGGAATCTGCTCCTGGAGCTCGTACCTTGCGGACATCGTCCTGGTATCGGTATCATAGACACGGATGCGGGAAGGGCGTGAGGCATCCCTTTCTCCCAGACCGAAACAGTAATATATCTTGCCGTCTTTTACGCAGCCCGCCTGGGTGAACCATGTATCGAACGGGAACACCACCTGGTCCTCTATATCATTGAGAGCGAGAGTGACTACCTTTCCTTCGGCCAATGCAGGGACTCTGAATTTCGTGGCAACGTATTGGTTTTCATAGGCATTGCGCGTCACCTTATGAATGGTCCTCTTACGTGCGGAGAATACCCATAGGGAACTTCTGTCCCTGTCCACCATCCACGACGGGGCACCGAAAATGCCTGCATATCCTGCTCCTCTCCAGCCTACCGTGTCGAGTTTGATGGTCTGCACGATTTCGGAGGAGAACTTGCGGCCACGTCTTTTTATGCTTTCCACGAAGCAGGACATTTCTATCTCGCTGCCGACCTTGCCATTGGTCACATAGAGCAGCGGGAAAGAGCCGCCCGGAGCTGTCTCGATGCCGAAGCTGGCATTGTTCGCGTGGTTGTCAGGTCTTGCTGAGGCCAGATCGAATTTCGCAAGCGGCTCCCCCGATGCTGTACGGAAATCGAAAACTCTCACGTGGCCGCCGTCTTCCAGGGCGAACACATATCTGTCCCAGATTTCCAGGCCCTGCTGCGCGTTCTCGCCACGTTCTTTTTCAATGAATACGGAACAATCCACGTTCTGTTCCGGTTCCACGTAAAGCTGGGCGGAAGATACTGCGGGGAAGGCCACGAGGGCAGCTATGTAAAGTACTGTCCTTTTCATCTTCATTTGCTTTCTACTGGTTTCTGTTTTCTGCTGTCAATGAGCCTGTAAACTACATAGACTGCTATGAGGGCGAATATCGAGAGCACGAATGACAATACGATATTCTTGACTGCCAATGTCTTAGGGTCGCCTGCCGCCAAAAGTCCCACCAGCAGCAGGGCTATCACGCCGAGTGTTATGCAGAAGCAGGAGATGGCCATGAATGAATAAGCCTTGACGCTTTTCTTCGCGTGCTCGTCCGGTTCCTTGTCGGCATCCGGGTCGGTGTATTCGCAGATCGCGTCATATCCACGGTCTTCGAGTCCTTTGTACTTGGACCATACTTCCATGCAGGCCAATATGAGTACTGGAAGGACGCAGCCGGAAATGGATTCAATCATGCTCTGGCTCAATATGGAAGCCGGCACGGTGAGCTTGGCTGTTATGCCGACTGCCCAAGTCAGAAGCATTGACCATATAAGCTGGCGGCCTGTGAGTCTCTTGGAGAAGAGTCCCCAGATGGACGGGATGTACAGTGGGCACATTATCATTGTCAGAAGTGTCACGACCACTTTTTCCGCGCCTCCGGCCAATGGAATCAGCATTGACAGTCCTATGATCACCAGTCCGAACACAATGGTGAAGATACGGCCGACTTTTATGAGCTGCTTTTCGTCTGCATTCCTGTTTTTCTCGCTATGTTTCCAGATGTCGTACGTATAGACATTGGCATAGACGTTCAGGATGCCGGAAACGTTGCTGAGGGTAGCTGAAAGCATGGCTGCGAGCATCATGCCTACCATTCCGCTCATGAGCACCATCTTGCTCATATTGACATAGGCGTGCTCTCCGTTGTATGTCATCGTGACTGCGTCTGCATCAAGCGCGAGGCCAGGCTCCATGACGCGGTAGATCATTGTCGGAAGATACCAGATGAGCGGTGTGAGGAAATAGAGCAGGCCAATGAGATATGTGCTTTTCTTGGCGTCCTTGCGTGTAGGGACGCTGATGTACCGCTGCACGAACGGCCAGTCGCCTCCGATCATCGCCACGTTCAGGAAGAGCCAGAGCAGGAGCCAGGCCCATGTGTAAGTTTCCGATGTGCCGGAGAAGAAGCCCGGTATCTGAGCCGCGCTGTCAATGAAATTGCCTACTCCACCTACTGCATTGAATGAAAGCGGTATCATGAACACGACTACTGCCAAGAGCACTCCGAACTGGATGACGTCGGTCATAAGTACGGCGAGGAAGCCGCCTACTACTGTGTAAATCAACGCGATGGCTCCGAGGATGAGCAATGCCCACCAGATGCTGAGGTAGCCGGCTGCCGTATCTCCTGCCATTCCTGTAGATGCGAAGATGCTTCCGTCAGGGACTTTGATGAGGGCGCACATCACCACAGCGACTGCATAAAGTGCTACGGCTGTATGTACGGCTCTCGCCACGATTCCGGAGATGGTATAGAAGCTTACGGAACTGTGGCCGAAGCGGATTGTAAGGAATTCGCCCGGTGACTTGATCCTGAGGCTTCTCCATTTGCCTGATATCCAGCGTCCTACTACCAATGACGCGAAGCCGAGGCAGATGGCGACGACTACGGCGACGAGTCCGGATTTGTATGCGACTCCTCCCCATACGACGAATGTGCTGGCGGAGAATATGGTCATGTAGGAAGATATTCCGGAAAGCCACCAGGAAGAGTTTCTTCCCGCGATGAACATGTCTTCGGAACTCTTTATCTTTCTGGACATTACGATGCTCACGGCTATCAGTCCGAGGAAATAAAACAGTATAACTATATAGTCAAGTGTTCCCATTGTCGGTTATTGGTTTTCGTTTGTTATTTTATTTTTTAAGCTTCTTACGACTTTGTAATTTTTCCAGTGCGATGGTTGTTGCCTTGTTGCTTGGTTACTTGCCGCTTTTAGTTTTCTTTCGGATGTTTCGTTCGGTATAGGGCTGTCCTTATACACCCGGTTCATTGACCTAAAGCTGGGCGCCCATTGCCACGAGTCTGGCTACGAGAGCCTCTACATTGACCTCATCCACCGGCATTCCGGTCCTGGCGCACTGCGCGGCAGCGACTCCGGCGGCCTGTCCCATCTCCATACAGCTGGACTGGACCCGTATGGATGCGAAGGCGGTCTTGTCCGCGCTGATGCATCGTCCTGCGACTATGAGGTTCGGGTAATCCGGTGCGATCAATGAGCGGAACGGTATGTAGGCCGGTGTCTTGAGGAACGTGATGTTCTGCTTCTCGCCTTTCGACACGTGTATGTCTATCGGATGCGCGCCTCTCGAGATGCTGTCCTCGAAATGCACGGCATTCAGGTATTCTTCTCCTGTGAGGGTATGTACGCCCTTGATTCTGCGTGTCTCTCTCACGCCTGCCTGAACTGAAACGGCTGTCAGATAACTGTTTTTGAATTCCTCGACGTTGTCCTTGAGTATGGCGGCCATGCGGAAGGCGTCTTCTCTGAGGCGGCATTCGGCAGCGGTGAAGTCGCGGTTGTCACAGGCATCGCCCGCGGTTCTGGTGATGTTCACCGTCACTGTGCCAGGCTGCATTGTGGAGCAGAACCACGGTCCGCCGAATTCTGGCATGTGGAGTTCTTCCATCTTGCTGATCAGCAGTTCTCTTACCGGGAGGCAGTGGCAGTTCACGCCCTGTTTGTTATGATGTATGGCATCCTGCATCATCGGGGTGCTGAGGTCAACGCCTGACAATATGAAGTAGGATGACATCGGCTGAAGTGGTCTGCCCTCTGATTCCTGCATCGGTACTCCACTCATGTGAGCGAGGTCGGCATCGCCGGTACAGTCAATGAAAATGCGGGCTGCAAGTGCCTCTGTGCCGTTTTTGTTGTTTATCAGTACGTGGGTAATCCTGTGTCCTTCCCTGATGCATCCGGTCAGATAGGAATGCATGTACATATCCACGCCGGCTTCGAGGACCATGCGCTGTGCCTCAAGTTTGTAGTGTTCCGGCTCGAAGGCGACATTGGCCAACGGGCTTTCTATTTCGCATCCGTCGATCTTGGCCAATCTGTTCACGAATTCCCAAGGGATGCCGCCGTTGACAAGTTTTCCGTTATATGAAAATACGCTTATCGGGTTCACGAAGCCGGCCGTCGCCATGCCTCCGAAAAAGCCATACTGCTCTACTACAGCGACTTTCGCGCCTTCCCGTGCAGCTGCTATCGCCGCAATGAAGCCTGCAGGTCCTCCTCCGCAGACGACCACGTCATAGGTCCCCGCTACAGGCGCAGTTCCTGAGAACTGAATATTTTTATTGTTGTTCATAAGACTGATTTGGTACCGTTTCAGTATTTGAATCGTTTCAAACTTTTTGCAAAGATAAATACTTTTTGAATCGGTTCAAAGTTTTTTTTGATTTTTTTTGCAAGTCGTGAACTTCGGCATAAGCAAATTATCTGCTTCCATTGCTCTCAACGATTCATCTGATTCTAGTCCCCAGGGCAACCCTCCCCACGGCGACTTCTCTCTGACATTTCCTCAGACATCCCCTCAAGCATTCCCTCAAACATTTCCGCAGACATTCCCGCAACCAACCGAAACCAGCAACAACTCGATTTTGTCCGGAAAAAGGGGGTGTTTTACGGACAAGTGAGTCAAATGACCAACTCATCCGTAAAAAGGCGGGGTTTCACGGACAAACGCTACCTCACAAAACAATTATAATCAGGAACAACAGAGCTACCGTCGCGAGATGGCTCAGGGCGGACTTACCGCCCTCGGTACTAGAGGGAGGGGCCCGCTAAGCGGGAGGGCCTGGTCCGCCCAGAGTCATTCCGAGACGGGACGTGGTGAACCAACCACAGCTACACCCGGTCGGATCTTTTGCGGAAAGACATCCGGCCAACTCTCCCCACTGCGACTTCTCTCAAACATTTCCTCAGACATCCCCTCAGACATTTCCTCAGACATTCCCGCAGACATTCCCGCAACCAACCGAAACCAGCAGCAACTCGATTTTGTCCGGAGAAAGGGGGCGTTTTACGGACAAGTGATTAAAAATGACAACTCGTCCGTGAAAAGGTATGGTTTTACGGACAAACGTGGACTGAGGCTCCCAGACAAACGTGGACTGGGGTTTCACGGACAAAGGCGGGGTTTCCCGGACAATCTGAAAAAAATGATGACCTGAAAGAGCATGTCCTCCAGATCATCATTGGGAATAAACAAAACCAAAATGTTTCAACTTTGGATTAGGCCCGCTACGGGTCAGCAACTTGAAAAATCACTTCAGTCACACTTGAACGGGCCATAGATGGCCTTCACCTTATATTTATAATCAGTTGCATCAAGCAGATAGACCGAGTATTCATCACCGCCCGGGGCGACGCGGACGACCACGTGGCCGTTGTAGCCTGTAACATTGTCCATCATTTTCGGATTGGCAGCCACAACATCGGCCGAGATGCTCGTAAACATGAACTTCTTGTCACCCGGATAGGCATCGACGATGGAAGCAAACTCGTCAGGCCACGGTTGATGGCTCCAGAAATTTTCAGAGACAATCAGCTTCGGCTGGAGAATGGACATCATTCTCGACGACATTGACTTCCAGCTCAGATGATGATTCGCCTTCATCGCCTCGATCTTATGGCCAATTTTCAGTGCCACAGGATAAGCCACCTTGGAATTGGTATCGCCGGCATCACCCAATGACAGCCAGTCGAACTTGCCATAACTCAGCAGAAAACCGCATGAAGCGCCGTTCTCATAAAGCTCGGCACCTGAATAGCGATTCACCGCCGAAGCACCATTCCAGACATAACCGCCCCCGCAGAGATTCTGGACCTTGAAAGTCGGATACTTGGCAGCATCATTCAGCAGCGAAATCTGAGACTCGGAGCCCACGTCGAACTTCTCCACCTTGAGCCCCTTTTCGGAAGAGGCGTAGTTCACGAAGTTTTCATAATTCTGCACCATATCATTGGTATAAGTCGTATAGTCCGGATAGGACCTGTCAATCATCTTGTTGAACGGTACTACAGAATACAGACCGGTGATGCCCGTAAGCAAATAATTCCCTGCCTGCGACTGAGGATAACCTTTCATCATAGAACCCATATGGTCCGTATGATAATGAGTCATAAGCATGTAGTCAAGGGCCTTGCTGCCAGAAGGTCGGAAATACTTGATATACCGCCCCACCGTCTCATAGGCCTTTGCCAATGAATTAGGCATCGGATCCACAGTATTGATAGTAATCGTCTCGCCGGCAGGCGTGGTGGATGTGGAAGTACCGGTAGCAATCTCACCGCAATCCACCACCAACGTGGTCCCATCAGGAAGGACATAGAAATAGCACTCTCCCCTTCCCGTGCATATTGCGTGGATGTCCAGCTCCCCTGCAGTCCACCCCGGCAGAGGTTTTCCGACAACGGCTTTCCCGTCATTGCCGTCCACGTCATCAGGAGTGGTATTGGACTTGGACGATGCACTGCAGGCCGCAAAGGACAAGCATACTGTCAAAAGAATTATTCTCTTCATAATATTTAGTTTACAACCGGACGGATACAGAAACCTGTAGCATTGTTGAAACCGGAATTGAGCACCTGCGCTTCCCCGAGCTGGACACACTTTTCAGCACCCAATGAGAAGTTGAACATCAGAATATGAGCAAAACCGGACGATGTGGTAGCCTGAGATGCCCAATACTGGCCCTGAAGTCTCGTGTGGATAATCTGAGTCGTGCTGCTGGCTGCCCTACGACCTGCCAACGGGAAGAACACACCGGTCTCGAGTTCAGTCAGACTGATTTCATTGTCAGCCTCGACCTCACGGACCCTTTCACCGGCCGGATTGGTGAACAGGAAACCCCAGACCTTGATATTGCCGCTCTCGTGGTCAGAATCCGGAACCTCACAATGACCATACTTCACGGAAGCCTTCTCATAAAGGGCATTCATCTCCTCCACGGTCGGAGTCCTGTACAGGCCCTTGGTTGCCCAATATGCGACATCACCGAACTTGGCCTTCTCGAAATCAGCAACTTTCACCTCGCAGACCTGGTCCGAGAACATCATTCCGGACAAATCCGACTCAGGTTTAGGAATCGCATAAGCCGCACCGTCATTCGAATAGGAATCCTCGATACCGAACCAGTTGAAATGGTCATAGGCAGTAGCGGAAGACGCCACATCAGCACGCAGAGGCTTCCCGCTATACGGTTTTGAATTCTTGTTGAAAGCATCACGCTGATTGTAATGGTAATAGTACCACTGCTCAGGAGCAAGTTTCCAGCCCTCGCGGAAAATCGCGTCACCTCCTGCCGCATCATAGGCAAGATTTCCCTTGGCCCATTTGACCCCGCAGACCTCAACGCAAGAAAGTTCGACAACTACAGGAGGAGCCTCCATCGTATAGGCGAGAGCAGGCCTGCCGCCTCGGGACAATGATATGGCACGGCGCATTGTCTGAGTTGTAAGTTCCTCGTTCTCGGCATTGTACGCAGTAACGACGAGAGAATCATAGTCAGCGGAAGGAACAGGGACATTGAACACTGCTTTCTTCGAGGAAGCTGTCAATGTATAATGGATGCCCTTGTCGCCAAGTGACACCTCCACTCCCTCACTGCCAAGTTTGCTTACCTTCTGCACCAGATCTCCTGAAAGATTCTTGCCGGCCCCGCTGACAGTAAGCGACATGGTTTCTGCCGGAAGTTCTTTCACGGAAAAACTCACATAAGAAGCCACCTGCTTGAACTCAATATTCCAGTCATCGCCGATCGATGCCACCATAGGGATGTTCAATGTCTTTACACTTTCCGCATAATCCGAAGGAAAACGCAGAGTCACATCATCTTCACCTGCACGACCGGCCATCTCAGCAGGCCACACAGCCACATTGCCGAGAGTAAGCCCGGCGGGAATCTCACCGGTAAACTTGGCCCTTACCGTTCCGCCTGTTCCTTCCAGGTCGAAGGTCACGAAACTGCCGTCAGAGCAGGCCACAGCTATCTTGTCGCCCTCTTCCCACCTACCATGCCCCGTAGAAGGCATTGACATCTTCGTATCCATACTCTCGATGGACGCAACGAGAGACACCTTTCCGGAACGCGACAGTTCCTCTTCAAAATCATATTTATTGTCTTTGTCATCGCAAGCCGCAAAAAGCACTGCTGCAGCAAGCATTAACCATATCTTTTTCATTGTCTCAAATTTTATCAATATCCAGGATTCTGCTTCATGAGCGGATTGGTTTCCATCTCAGTCTCCGGAATCGGCCACACCTCATCCCTTCCTGTGGTATAAATCATGGTGAGGAGCTTCCTGAGGTTGAACTTGGCCCCGTTCCAAGTGGTCGTACCATCATATTTCACTACCCAGTCATCGTCAATGACAGGTTTCGCATTGGAAATGTAATTGGTAGGATTGGCCTTGGTCGAGAAGCCCGGTGCATAGACAGTTCCGTCCACCGCCTTGGCAGCAATCCCCCACCTTCTGATGTCAAACCACCTGTAGCCCTCGGCGCAGAGTTCCACTTTTCTCTCATAGCGGAGCGCCTTCCTCAGACCGGCCTGCGTATTGTCCTTCACACCCGGCATGCCGACCCTCGCGCGGACAGTATTGATATCATTGCGCGCACGTGCGAGATCGCCGCCTTCCATCTCTATATTCGCCTCAGCGTCAATGAGAAGCAACGTGGCATAGCGCATCAGACAGCAGTCCAGTTCGTCCTCCATCTTCGTACCAGTAATCTCGCTTTCCACATAATATCTGCGGTCCACGAACTTTCTCCAGAGATAACCGCCCGGACCTTTCTTGCCATTAGGACCGTACTCGCTCTTGTTGCCGTTGACATCATTGTTGTTGGTCATCTTTCCGGTATTGTAGTCCATCACCTCGGACTTCGTGACATTGAGATCATAGCCGATTCCCATCACTCTCGTGTCAGAACGCATACAGTAGAGGTCCAGACGCGGGTCCCTGTTTGCCCACGGGTTACTCCAGTCATAAAGCGGAGACTCCACAATCGACTTGCCGTCAGTGCACTGGAACGTATCCATCAGGCTCTGTGAAGGCCCGAAATACGAAGCGCCATTGGCACTTCTGGAAGAATAAGTATAAGTCATGGCGTGGACATTGGCCGCAGCCAGTTTATTGTACTGCGCAGCCCACATCCATTCCTTGCTGCCCTTCTCTCCTGCAAAACCGAAAAGATTGGAAGCGCTCGGCTCACCATCGGCAGCAGTCGCATAATAGGTAATGTCCAGAGGCTCAAGCTCATACACTCCGTCAGACAGATCCATCGCAATCTTGGAGCACCTTGCGGCCTCGGCATAACGTCCCCAGTTCAGATTTATCTGAGCCTTGAGAGCATAGGCAGTCGCACGCCCGATACGGCAAGTTCCCCACTGCGCGTAAGGCCACTGGACCGGAAGATTGTCCAGAAGTTCGTCAGGAATGTCAGAGAGGATCCTGTCAATGACCTCCTCCTTCGGAGTACGCCCGTATTCGTAGTCTGTCAATGAAAGGCAATGGTCAATGAACGGAATATCCCCATAGAACTGGCATCCCATATCATAGATGTATGCACGCAGGAGCAGCAGTTCCGCCTTCAGCTGAGCGAACTCGACGGGGTCCATCTGCACCTTGATATTGTCCAGATTGTCAAGAACAAGATGGATACGTCCTGCGATTCTGTATATCTTGGTGTAAGCCCTACCCGGCACATTGGCAGAAGGTGTGGCAACCGATGTGACCAGACTTTCGTAGGCCGCACCGCCCGCTCTGATGGTTCCGATATCGGACAACTGGTCCACCACTCTGAACGGGAACGGGCAATACTGCACTTGAGTATTGGCCAGACCCTTGTAACAAGCCAGCAGTCCGGAAAGAGCCTCATCCGGTGTGGACGGATATGTACCCGTAGAAGGACCGTTCTCGTAGAACCTGTCGAGACTGCAGGACAATGCCGCCGCTATCGTAACAATATATAATAGTATCTTTTTCATCATTACCGCGTTTTAGAATTTGATTTCAACACCGAAAGTATAAGTGGACACAAGCGGATAGTTGCTGCCGACACTTCCTGCCGTAGCACCGTCAGTACCACTCTGATAGCCGGTCTCCGGATCATAGCCCTGATAATAGCCGGTCAGGGTGAAGAGGTTCGTGGCATTGGCAAAGAACATTACAGACGACAGTCTGACCTTTTTCATCCAACTCTGCGGAAGCTTGTAACTGAGCTGCAAGTTCTTGAGCCTCAAGTAAGAAGCGTCCGCCATCCAGTAGCTCGAGTTCTTGACATTCAGATCGCTCGCATAACTCAGACGAGGAAATTTTCCGTTCGGAGTGGACTCTGTCCAGCGGTCCAGATGTTCTTTTCTGAAGGTACCGCCCTGTACGCAAGGCTGCGTGAAGTAGCCGGAAAGATAGCCGTCCACCTTGCCGACGCCCTGGAACTGCGCAGAGAGCCCGAGACCCTTCCAGCCGAAGTCCAAAGTCAGGCCGTATGTATAACGCGGAATCATGCTTCCGATAATCTGACGGTCGTCATCGGTAATCTTTCCGTCCTTGTTGAAATCCTCATAAATGAGGTCGCCAGGGTAAGTGGCCTGGTTGAACTGAGGGCAGTTGTTGTTCACCTCGTCAGCCTCTTCCTGTGTCCTGGCCATGCCGAGACATTTGAGACCATAGAGAGAGTTGATGGAGGAGCCTTCCTGGTTTCGGATGACACCTGAGCCGCCTGTAGTTCCTTTCATGTCCAGAATCTTGTTCCTGACATCTGAAAGATTGGCATTCACTCCATAGGAAAAATCTCCCTTCCTGTCGTGATAGCCCAAAGCGACCTCCCAACCGATATTCCTGACCTTGCCCGCATTCTGATACGGAGCGGAAAGTCCGATGGAAGAAGGGATGTCCAGTCTCATAAGGATTCCGTCCGTGGTCTTGTGATACCAGTCAGCCGTAATGGAGAACTTGTTCCACAGCACAGCGTCAATTCCGACGTCCAGCATCTTGGAAGTCTCCCAAGTGATATCTTCATTGGCAAGAACATTCAGGCCGACCATCGGATAGATTATATCATTGGCCGAAATGGAACTGATGGTAAGGTTCTGTGCAGTAGGATAATACGAATCACTGATATTCTGGTTTCCGAGTTCTCCGTAGGACGCCCTGAATTTCAGTTCAGTAAGGGTGTTCTTCACAGGGACCATAAACGGCTCCTCCGTCACACGCCATGCACCTGATACTGAAGGGAATATGCCCCAGCGGTTGCCTTTGGCAAATCTGGACGACCCGTCGAAACGGATATTGCCCTCGATGAGATATCTTTCCTTGAAATTGTAGTTGAGCCTGCCGAAATAGGAGAGCAATGACCAGCCTGCACGTGTACCGCTGTTGTTCTTGAACTCATTGTCAGCACCTGCACTGAGCACGTCGTACTGCGGGTAAGTGAATTCCTGACGATAGGCCGAAACGTTATTGTCATCCCTGGTGTCATATTCAGTACCGAGCAGGAGCTTGACATTGTGCGCCTTGGCAAATGTCTTGTGGAAGGACGCGGTAAATATGGTGTTTCCGTAAACCGTATAGTTCCTGCCTTCCGAAAGATAGTTGTAGGAATTGTTGGTTATCGATGAAATCGACCCGTAAGGATCGGAATGATATTTTACCAGGTCAATGAATTTGTGCGATGAGGACAATGTTATCCTCGGCGCATAAGTGAAGTCGAAAGTCAGCCATTTGGCAGGCTCATAGGTGAGTCCGAAAGATGCGGAAATCCTGAGCACGTCCGATTTCTGGTTGCCGCCTTCACCGTTTTCTATCATCGGCAGGATATTGAGAGAGCCTCCTGTGAAAGGAGCATAACTTCCGTCTGACCATTTGGCAAGCATCAGCGGATCACGCGCATTCATGAAATTGAACACTGCACTCTGGTAAGGGTTTATCTTGCGGTGGCCATAGATGGCGGACACGTCCAGACGCATCCTGAACTTGTCATTGAAATCCACATTGAGATTATTGCGGAAGTTATATCTGTCATACTTGGATGATTTGATGATACCTTCCTGGCTGAGATAGCCGAAAGAAGCCATTGTACGGATCTTGCCATAGCTGGCGCTCATCGTAACATTGTGATTATGAGTCAGTCCCGAGCCTGTCATCAGAAGATTCTGCCAGTCCGTAATCGGGAAGGCATCCGGGTCCAGCCAGTTGTTCATCCTGTAATTCTTGATGTATTCGTCCGTGTAGATGGACTCGCCGCCGTCATGCTCCGTAGCTTCACGACTTAGTGTCATGTATTCCTCAGCATTGACCAGATCAGGCCTGGTGACAGCCTGCTGCCAGCCGACATAACCGCGATAAGCGATCTGGGACGCGCCTTTTTCCGCTCTTTTCGTGGTCACGAGAATCACGCCGTTGGCTGCCCTGGAGCCGTAGATTGCAGATGAAGCCGCATCTTTCAGGACAGAGATTTTGTCAATGAGGGCCGCATCCAAGGAGTTCAGATCGCCCTGCACTCCGTCTATCAAAACGAGCGGAGAAGCACTTGAGCCACCGAAAGTACCGATACCGCGGATACGGATTGTACCGCTGTCCGAGCCAGGAGCACCGCCACCTGTGGTGACCGTCACGCCAGGCGCAACGCCCTGAAGTGCCGTGGAGCTCTGGACTACCGGACGGTTGTTGAACTGGTCGAACGATACAGATGACACCGAGCCGGTAAGATTGACCTTTTTCTGCGTGTCATAACCCACTACCACGACCTCGTCCAGGAGCTGCATATCGTCCTCAAGGACAATGTCCAGGTTATCGCGCACGCCCGGATTCATCTCTATCTGCTTGTAGCCGATACAGTTTACAATCAGCGGAGAGTCTTCCGACACGGTTATGGTGAAACGGCCTTGCGAATCGGTCACCACACCATTGGTCCGGTTGTCCTCTTCCAAGATGGTGGCGCCGATGACTGACAGCCCGTTGGCATCCTTGACGATTCCGGTTATGGTCCGTTTCACTTTCTGCTGCCCTGTCGCAGTTTTGTGCAGGACAATGTTTTTGCCCCTCAATTCGTAGGAGACATTCTGTCCGGCCACTATCTGGCTGATAGCGTCCTCGATTCGGGTGGCTTTCACGCTCACTTTGGCCCGGGCGTCGATATCGCCGGCCTCGTAAACGAATGAGTATCCGCTCCTGTTCTTCAATGTTTCCATCGCTTCCTTGACAGTCACGTCCTTCAGATTGAGGTCAATCTTCTGGGCATTAGCTGTCCACGCAAGCATACTGGACAGGAACAGAATCAATGTCAATGTTTTACAATGATTCATAGTTTCAGTGTATATTATGGTTGATATTATTTCTGTTATGGCTAAACTGTGTCGTGTCCCGAGACAATGACCTGACCGGTCAGTGCCAAAGCATTGCCTTAATAAAGCGTTATCACATTGCGCTCCTTGCTGTAACGGAACTTGCCGGTGGCGCTAAGCGACTGAAGCACTTCGGAGATATCCTGACGGGATGAGTTGAACGCTCCGTAGAACCTCAGACCGAACAGTTCGGGACTGCTGATATTGATTTTTACGGAATATGCCCTCTCAAGTCTGCGGACTATCTCCAAGAGAGGAGCCTCATCGAACACAAGATTGCCGGAAACCCATTCATTGACCTGATATCCTGATCTGCCCCTTGTCATTGTTCCGGTCTCCTTGTCGAATGTCACGCTCTCGTCCGGAGACATTATCAGCTCTTCGCCAGCCTGATTGCTGAGGGCGATTTTTCCCTGGGTCAATGTCACTTCCGCAAGCAGGTCATCAGGATAGTCCCTGAAGTTGAATTTCGTTCCGAGCACGCGGACATTGAGACTGGATGAGCTTACCGTAAACGGCGTTTTTTCATCATGATATACTTCGAAGAAGCCCTCACCGGACAGGTCAACGGTCCTTTCCTTTTTGCTGACATCATATGAATACGTCAGGCTGGAACCGGCATTAAGCCAGACCTTGGAACCGTCAGGGAGTTCAGCATAGGACTTCGAGCCGGCCGGAGCCTTCACCGTAACCTCTTCATTGGCAAGGAGATTCCTGTAGGTCCTGACCTGGTAAGCCTGATAGGAGACGAACCCGAAAACTGCCAGTGCAGCGGCAGCAGCGGCAGTCCAGAGCCAAACTCGCCTGTTGCTCCGCGCCGGCCTCCTCTCCATGACCACACGTGTCTTGAACCTGCCGAACGCCTTATCAGCATCGAAAGAGCCATTGTCCTTAGCCCATTCCTTCATACGAGAAGAAAGAGCCGCCCTGTTCTCCCGGGACTCGGAAGCCCATTCGGACAATGACGCCAACTCTTCCCTAGATATGGTGTCTGAGAGAAATTTCTCTATCAGCGTGTCAATGTTTTTGATCTTCATCTATTTTATTCCTTATACTATCAAGACAATGACAACGCATGTTGAGGGTAGTGAAAATATGAATTATTTTGAGACAATAATCATGAAAACTGCAAGAAGGTATTTTCCCACTCCGTTTCTGAGGACTGTCAATGCATTCTTCATGTGATATTTGACGGTATTGACAGAGATCCCGAGTGTCTCTGCTATTTCCTTGTATGTCAAACCATCAAATCTGCTCTTTTCGAAGACTTCACGACATTCTGCAGAAAGGGAGTCCAGTTCCTGCATAAGGCGCTTTTTCAGTTCTTCTTCAAACAGTTTCCCATAGATGTCGTCTTTGGAAATGGCCGTGAGCGAGTTCAGCACCACCGTATATTCGTCATCGGTCATGTCCTGATATTTTCTTCTGACCGAGGAGGCCAGATAGTTCAATGAGCGGTTTCGTACTGAGGCGAACAGATATGCCTTGAGCGATGTCTGGACTTCGAGATGTTCACGGATTTCCCATATATGGAAGAAAGCGTCATCGACAATGTTCTCCGCCTGGAACCGGTCTCTCACCAAGCCGACCGAAAATACACAAAGCGGTTCATACCAGGCCTGAAAAATGCGCTTGTACGCACTTTCATCCCCGGTTTTCAATCCTTTGAGTATTTCCTTCTCTGAAAAGTCAGGCATCTTCTACTGATTCTCCAATGATTCTCCAAACGGTCTTCCCTTCTACAAAACTAAACATTATTTCGGAATTTCCCAGTCTCACTAAGACTTTTACGATATCCGGAGAGGGGGTGCGGTAAGCGTCTCCGCGGTTACGTATTGACGCGTTTTTAGCGGTTCTGTACTTTTG